>ERZ773142.15-NODE-15-length-260204-cov-20.6471_pt1 | contig 260204 bp, 242 predicted proteins | sample MGYA00580853_ERZ773142 | MGnify/ENA primary metagenome ERZ773142 (study PRJEB29015, sample SAMEA2737862) | human gut metagenome | biome: human gut; feature: human-associated habitat; material: faeces | place: China | collected 2012 ...
ATCTAGTAAAGAAATATGATTTAAAGAATAATAGAAAAAATCTATTTCAAAAAGCATTAGAATTAGTAAAATTAAGAAAAATGTTAGAACCATATATATATGAAGAACTAGCAGAAAATTGTCCTGAAGAATTAATAAAAGAATTAAAAGAATGTTTAAAAGCTACGAGAAAAAGAATGAAAGAAAAAATGCCTTATACAGTAGAACTTACAGAATTTCATTATATAACATATAAATATATAACAAATGAGATGCTAAGAGAGTTTATGATGTTAGGATTTGAAATCCAAAGATTACATAGAGATATGTCACTTTATTTTGAAGATTCAAAAGAACTTTCAATGCAAGAGCATGAAAAATTGTATGAATATATTGTAGAAGGGAAAAAAGAAGAAGCTAAGGCGCTTATAGAGAGTCATTTAGAAAAAACAGAAAGACTATTACTTGAACATATAAAGGAATTAGGATAAAAATATTGAAACTTATTTTTTAATAAGTTTCAAATTATTTTTAAATGAATAATAAAGATTTATTCTTTTATAAGCATTAGTATAAAACCAATGAATAAAAAAAGAGCAGCAATCCATATAGAAATAAGTCCTAATAGTTTTGAAAAAATAAATCCTAAAGATGAACCTAGAGAAAAAATAGCTATAGCACCATAGTAGTGTAAGCTTTTATAAATACTTTCTTTTTGAGAATAAATATGGTACTGAGCAAGAAATTCTGTTGCATTTCTCATATTACCTATACACATAGTGGTAGCAAATGTTATTCCTCTAAATTTTTTAAAACTACTTACTTGCATAGCACATGAAAAAGATAAGATAATATTAGCTAAAACATTCATAGAGCTAGGAAGACATCCAACAAAAACCATAGCAACAATTTCAAAAAAAAGAATAATTTGTCTCCAATGTAGGATTCTATTTTTCTTATATAAGTATTGTATCCACTCAGTTAAATATATTCCACTTAGAAAAGCTAAAATAGGAAAAATATAATGGATAGCTTTTATGAACTGACCAGATATAAGATGACCACTTAAAAGGACAATATTACCAGTTTGAGCATTTGCAAAAACATTGCCTCTACATATATAAGAATAAGCATCTTGAAATCCTCCTGCAAGGGAAAGAAAAAAAGCTAGTCTTCTTGAGTCTGATATCTGGTTTTCAAATTCATTTTTAATTTTCATAGATATATTTCCTTTAAAATTTTTTTATGTTTTAAATGTAAAAAAATTACTTTTACATTATACTATTATTTTTTTTCTTGTAAAAATAAAAAAATTAAATATATAAAATTTTTTAAAAATACTTGACATTAAAAGGAGAATCGTATATACTAATAAGGTAAGATTTTTTATATCAAGAAGAAACTCCCTGTTTCTCACCTTGTGGGCAGATGGCTTGCATAAGGTAAATAACTTGAATTTAATTAATTTAGAGTTGAGATATATACAGGGTATGTTATGTACTCTGTTTTTTTATGTATATAGGGTTTTAAACTAGGAGGTGTTAATTATTTCAGATAAGGTTAGAATTAACGAAAAAATTAAAGGGAAAGAATTTAGAATTATTTCCAGTACAGGAGAGCAATTAGGTATTATGTCTATAGCTGATGCTCTTGAAGCAGCAAGAAAAGAAGAATTAGATTTAGTTGAGATTTCTCCTGCTGCAGTTCCACCAGTTTGTAAAATAATGGATTATGGAAAATACAAATATGAGCAGACAAGAAAAGCAAAAGATGCTAAGAAAAAGCAAAAAGTAGTAGTAGTTAAAGAAGTTAAACTTAGAACAAGAATAGATGATCATGACCTTGAAACAAAAGTAAATGCGATTAAAAAATTCTTGGAAAAAGATAATAAAGTTAAAGTAACTTTAGTACAATTCGGAAGAGAAAAATCATATCAAGATATGGGAATTGAACTTCTTGATCAAGTTGCAGAACAACTTGACGGAGTTGCTGAAGTTGAAAAAAGATATAAAGAAAGTCAAAAATATTTGATGTTATCGGCAAAAAAATAGTTTTAATAGATTGAGAGGAGGAACACACAATGCCAAAAATGAAAACTCACAGAGGAACAGCAAAGAGAGTAAAAGTAACAGGAACAGGAAAATATGTTGTAAAACATTCAGGAACAAGCCATATTTTAACTAAAAAAACTAGAAAAAGAAAAAATAGATTAAAGAAAGACTTTGTTGTTTTAGATATTCATAAAAAAGATATGGTAGCTTTATTACCATATGGAGTAGGAAGATAATAACCGATTTTTGAGTATATATTTAGGAGGATGTAATGAGAGTTAAAACTGGAATAGTAAGAAGAAGAAAACATAAAAAAGTTTTAAGAGCTGCTAAAGGGTTCAGAGGTGCTTCTGGAGATGTTATAAAACAAGCTAAACAAGCTACAATGAGAGCTGCAGCTTATTCTACAAGAGATAGAAAAGTTAAGAAAAGAAAAATGAGACAATTATGGATCATAAGAATTAATGCTGGAGCAAGAATCAATGGATTAACTTACTCTACATTAATGAACGGATTAAAAAGAGCTGGAATCGTATTAGACAGAAAAGTTCTTGCTGATATGGCTCTAAACAATGCTGCTGAATTTGCTAAATTAGCAGAAACTGCAAAAGCTGCTCTATAATTATTCGTAAAAATAATTGTAAATGATAATGAACAGGAGGAGAAATCTTCCTGTTTTTTTATTTTGCAAATGTTATTGACTATTAATTGAAAAAGATATATACTATTTAAAAGCGTACAATAATAACGCTTTTAAGAGGAGCTTGGGAGGTCTTTTATGAAATTAAAAGATATCAAAGCTGTTAATTTTAATAGAAATGGTTCAGGGAGCATATCAGGCAGAATAATTTTAAAAAAAGAGTGGCTTGAAGATATGAATATAACACCAGATGAACCGTGGATAGAATTAAACTATGATGAAAAAATAAAAAAAATTGTCATAGAAAAGAAAGATTAACAGTTAGATCCCATTTCCAACCAACACAGTTAATAACTGCTTTCCTTATTGGCAGTAAGGAATGTCAGTTGAAAATGGGGCAGATATGTGTATAAATACACTCTGACAAGTATATTATACAATATCTGCTCCAAAATACAAATTTAATAAAATAAAATTTATTATGGAGGGAGATTTTTATGAAAAAAGTTTTATTAGGTTTATTTGCTTTATCAACTGTAGCAATGGCTGCAGAAACAAATCTTTATTTAAGAGCAGGGGCTGATTTAAACGGAGAATTTGATACTGTTTCATATTATGATCTAAAACTTAATAAAGATGAGGCTGATGATTTTTCTTGGGAAATAGCTGTTGAAGCTACAAGAGAAATTTATCCAAAAGTTGAATTAGGACTTGGATTAGCTTACCAAAAACATGGAGACCCTAAATCTAGTAATGATTTTGTAGAATTTGATGGTTTACCAGATATTATTTTTGATACAAAATTTGAAATGCCTGGATATACTTCAATTCCATTATATTTAACAGCGAAATATAATTTTGATGCAATTAATAATTTTGTACCATATGTTAAAGCAAATTTAGGATATTCATTTAATGATGGAGATGGAGATTTCAAAATGTCAGGGTTAAGTGAAGATGGTACATTAGAAGGGAAAGCTAAAGGAAATGTTAAAATAGATGATGGGTTATATTATGGAATTGGTGCAGGATTTGAATATAACAATTTCACTATGGATTTAATGTATCAAGTTAATGAAGCTGAAGCAGAAATAACTGTTTCTGACTTAGATGCAAAAACTAAAAAAGATTATGATTATTCAAGAGTAACATTATCATTTGGATATAAATTTAATTTCTAATATTTATATTAAAGAAAACATGAAAGAAAGCTGAATTTTTGGCTTTCTTTTTTTGTGTAAAAATAATTAAAAAATTTATAAATTTGAAAAATGTGAGAAATAATTTTAAAACAAAAAAGAGAGCAGAATTTTCTGCTCCCTTTTTTGTATATATGTAATTTTAATATTTAAGGCTATTTTTTCATAATAAGATTAAATAATTTTTCAGCTGCCTTAATTGGCCCTTCATGTTCTTTTCCCTTGATACCAAGCATAGTTCTTATTTGACCAACGACAACTTTGTCATCATACATCTTATTGAAGAATTTGTCAATAAGAATATCAGTTTCTTTTTGTTTTTGCACAGGTCCAAATGGATTTGCAAAATAAGAAGTAACAAGTCCTTTTTCACTTGTAGTTCCCTTAGCCATTCTTTTTCCTGCAACAAACACTTCTTTTGCTTCTTCAGGAGAATTGAAAAATTCAAGTTCAGCTCCTTCTTCATAGTTATTAGCATATAGGAAATATTCAACAGGGAAACCTGTCATTATTGTATTGTACGATGAAATAGGAATAACTATTCTTGAGTTGATTTTATTTGGATTCATAAATATACTTCTGTCCATTTGTTTGTAAGCGTAACCTGAATCAAGGTCATCAAGTCTTACGAAAGCCCCTATCTCTGTTCCATATCCAAGAATTTTTCCATCTTTTATTTTTAAAACTCCCATATCGTCAAAAATAACTTTCATTTCTTTTACATATTCTTCACTTAAAATTCTAAATGCTTCAAGACTTTCAGATTTACCAGCACCACTGTCTCCCATGATGATAATATTGAAACTATCTCCTGTTTTCATAGTAACATTTACCATAGCTCCATGAATAGGAAGTCCTCCTTGCTCAATCATTTTTAAGTTATGAAGAGTAAGAGTCATTTTCTTAACATATCCAAAATAGTCAATATCTTCACTGTAATTTATATATCCTACCATTATATCATTTATTTTGTCATTATAGAAAAGAGTTTTCATTTTAGGATCAAAATCTCTTGCTCCATATACAAAAACAATATCAGGTTTTTTATTTGCATATTCTTCTTCTTCAGCAAGTTCAAAAAGATTTGAAAGAGTAACTCCTTGAGCCATAAAATCTTTATTGAAATATATAAATGCAAGAAGAGAACCTACTTTTGCAGGATAGCAAAGCCAGTCTTCAGAGTTTAAATACATTCCTTCAATAGGGTTTTCATTAACTTCTTTGAAAATTCCTTTTCTTGTGTTTTGTTTAGGATATGTAATAAATGGAGGCTGTAAAATTACAGAGTTTATGAAGTTTACTTTTTCAAGAGCATAATATTCTTTAGGAATATTCCAGTTTACATTGCTTACAATAACTCCTAAATTTGCTCCAGCAGGAAGTTGTCTGTATACTCTATGTTTTGTTCCCATAACAGTTTCTTCTATTTTTCTATATGTAGTAAGAATAAGATTTGTAAAATTATTCATTGAATTAAAGAAATTTGCATTTTGAAGTCCAGCTTCAAATTTCTTATTTCTTATAATAGCATATCTTTCAAATTGTCTCCAGTAAGTGTAAAGTTCTTCTATAAATTCAATAACAATATCTTTTTTACTGAAAAATGCTACATATCTTTCATCAAGTTTTTCAAGTGCTTCAAGGTTAAAGACTATAAGAAGTTTAAAAAGACGAGTAACTTCTTCAGTTATATCTTCATCTCCTGCAAGTGCTTTAAGATGTCTGTAAACTTCTGTATCTTTTTTAGTTATTTTTAAAACATAAGAGTTTAATATTTTTCTGAATCCTACACTGCTTAAAAGTTCATCTGATGTAGTACAATATTTAGCAGTAAAATTAAGCATAACACTGTTTCTGTTGATTGAAAATTCTTGTTTCAAATTAATCTCCCCCTAGAATATTTATCTGTTGAATTTTTTTATTGACTGAGCTATAATTTCAGGTAATTTTTCTATTTTTCTGCAAGGTACACTGCAAAGAGCAATTCTTATTCCTCCAATAACAGGAAGAACAAATACTTTTTGTGATTTTAAATCTGCGATAATTTCTTTGGCATTTTCTTTAAGAGGTATTGTGACAAAGAAACCACTTCTGAAAGGACAAGTAATAAGTCCAGCTTTTTCAGCTTCTTTTACAAAGATTTCAGCTCTTTTTTCAAGAAGGACTATTTTTTCTTCCCTTTCGTCTTCAACTTCTTTAAGAAGTTTTTCATCACTATATATATCAGAAAGAAGTTTCATTCCTCCTCTTGTTGTATTTGACCAGCTTGTACGACAAAGGAAAGTTGAAGCTGTATCAAATTCATCTATAATTTTTTTGCTGGAAGAGACAGCAACTTGTGCTCCAACTCTAAGCCCATAACTTGTAAATGATTTTGACATACTAAATGCCATAATTACAAGAATTTCTTCAGGAAGTCCATTGAAAAGAGTCATATATTCTCTTGATTTTGCAGCTCCTCTGAAATCATAGTCTATATATGCAATATCATTTAAAAGAATTACTTTAGCATATTTTGCAGCTTCTTTTAAAACTTCTATGACAGCTTTCCATTCTTCAAAAGAAAGACAGTATCCTGTAGGATTTTGACATGGATCATTTATAACAGCAAGAACTTTATGTTGATTTTTTGCCATTTTTAAAACTTTTTCAGAAAAGCTTGAAATATTAAAAGCATTTCCATCAAATAGAGTATATGTATCATATTTTAATCCATTTGCAGCAGCAAGACTTTTATAAGCTTCCCACATAAATTCAGGAAGAAGGACAGTTTCCCCACAGTCCATATACGCTTTAAGAGTATTATGAATAGCTCCTGTTCCTCCGGGAGTCGCAGTTACTCCTATATATGATTTATCAAATGATGATTTATATATATCTAAAACATTTTCTTTAACAGCTTCTTTATATTCGTTGCTTCCACTTATACCTGAAGCATATCCAAAAATTTCAGCAGCAGGAAGATTTTTATAATATTTTTCAACAGTTTTTAGTACAGAAAGATTTTCATCTTCTCCATAGAAAGTTCCTATTGTGGAATTTATAACATTATCTTTTCCAAACTCTGTTTCAGCTTCTTTAACTTCTTTTGATATTTCAAAAACACCTTTTCCAAGAGCTTTTCCAATCATTCTTTCAGCTATCAAATGACTCTCCCCCTTTATTTTTTAATCTCTCATGAGAACAAAGTTCTAAATATGCTTAAGTATACATGAGAATATTTAATAAGTCAATATAATTTTAATAATAATTAAATCCATCAATGATTTGTTAGTTAATTATTTAAAAAATAGATTGTTTTTCAAAAATTTAGTACAAATAAAAAAGCTATCATAAAATATGATAGCTTTAAAATTTATTTTTTTAATCTGACTTTAGGTTCTGTCTCTAACCCAAAAAGAGGAATGAATCTATCAAATCCTGTTATAGTAAGGAAAAGAATAGAAAATACAGAAATCATGGCAAGAAAATTAAATTTAATAATATCCATAGGAACAAATTCATGTAAAGGATATACAACTTTTGCAATTCCTATATAGAATCCTATGTAAACATGCCATGGAATAAGCTGAGAGCCAAAAACTCCAAGAGCATCACTGAAAGTGGCATTTCTAAGTTTTAGCTTGTACATAGCTTTTTCATCGCCCTCTACATTTTCATCTACAAGATTTCTTATAATAGGTCCTATTGTAACTATCTGTGCCATTTCATCAGCTAAGGCAGCATTTCCAAGAATAGAGAAAACTCCATTATAGAACATAAGTTGTCTTACATTTTTTGCCATACCTTTAACTAGTCTTGAAAGAGGTTCAAAGGCATTCATGCTTCCCATAATTCCTCCGAAAGCAGCAATCCACATCATCATAACAATAACCCATGCTCCTGCTCCTGAAAATCCAGTATATATAAGTTCAATGAAACCTTTAAGATCTATTGCTGTTTTTCCCATTTCTGCAGCAGCTTGAGCAGCTTCAGCAGTTATTGTAATTGTTCCTGCAAAAATTCCAAAAATAAGAGAAGAAAATATTCCAAGGAACAAACATAAAAGAGTAGGAAGTCCCTTTACAGCAGCAGCAAGAACAAGAAGAAGAGGAATTCCCATATATGCAGGGATACCACTTTGAACTTGTTTAAGTAAAGTTACTGCTGATTCTCTTTCAGCTGCAAGAGCAAACCATACAGACTGAGGAATATTATTTATAGCTTCACTTGCACTTCCTACAGTATCAGGAAGCCCCATAAAAACAGAAACACCATAAAAAGTTATTATACTTAAAACAAGACATGAAAGAGACCAAACACCTTGATGCTTTATTCTGTCTATTACTTCAACTTTTTGAATACCTGAACTTACTACAGTTGTATCTGATATAAGTCCTATATTATCTCCAAAGCAAGCTCCTCCAGCAATAGCTGCTGTAGTAAGAAGGATATTTCCTCCTACAATATGGTTAAGCCATAAAAATACAGGTGCACAGGCAGCAAATGTTCCCCATGAACTTCCTATTGCAACAGATAAAAGACTTGTTACAATAATTCCAGTAACAGCTATTGTCTTTGCAGTAAGTCCAAAGTTAAGAGACATAATGATAATAGAAGCTCCAACTCCTGTTGCCATAAAAGTTTCAGCCATAGCATAAGCAAGCATAAGAATAAAGAAAACAAGTTGAATTTCTTTTACGCTGTCAACAGCGGAATCAACTATTTTTTGGAAAGTAAATTTTTCAGTGATGAATGCAACAAGTGCAGCAAACATTACTGCAATAGGAGCAGCAACAAGAACATCAAGTCCTACAGCAACCATAAGTACTCCTAAAATAACAACAGGAGACAGTTTTAATATTTCTATAAACCAACCTCTTCTCTCATTTAAATTTTCATTCATTTTTTATTAATCCTCCCTAAAAATATTAAATAACAATGAATTTTAGGTAAAAAAAACTGCCATGGGATTTTTTTCATGGCAGATGTTAATAATAATATCAAATTAAACAATAATTTTGATAAAATTGATAGCTCTACATCAGCAGTAAACTAATGTCAGTCATACAGATATTTTCTGTATGCCCAAGACTTTAATCTGACAAATTAAATCTTTCGGCGGAATTCCCTTTGGGCTGACTTCAATGCTTTGTCGTGCTGTTTCAGCTTAATCTTGTTTTCCGCAACCTCTACCTAAATATATATTTCATTGTTCGTACAGAATATGGTATCATTTTTAAAACTTTATGTCAATTATTTTAGGTTTTAAAATTGTTTGATGGGTGCTATAATTATGGTATAAAGGTATAATTGCGGGGTATTTTATGAAAGAATTAAAATTTTCTGCAGAAGAAAAATTCATAGGAAAAAGACTTGATATTTTTCTGCAGAGTATGCTTGAAGAAATGAGCAGAGCAGGAGTTCAGAAACTTATAGAAGATGGACTTGTAAAAGTAAATGGAAAAGATATAAAAAAAGCAGGAACAAAATTAAAAGGAAATGAAATAGTTGAGGTAAAAATTCCTGAAGAAGAAGTACCTGAACTTAAACCAGAAAATATTCCTATAGATATAGTATATGAAGATGAATATATTGCTGTTATTAATAAAACAAGCAATATGACTGTTCATCCAGCACAGAATATTTATACAGGGACTTTGGTAAATGCTCTTCTATATCATTTTAAAAGTCTTTCAAATATAAATGAAGACAATATAAGACCTGGAATAGTTCATAGACTTGATAAGGATACAAGTGGACTTATAATAATTGCTAAAACAAATGAAGCACATGAAAAATTAGTAGAAATGTTTCAAAGTAAAAATATGAAAAAAACATATATAGCTATTTGTAAGGGTAATTTTAGTCAAAAATCAGGAAGAATAGAAAATCTTATAGGAAGAGATCCTTATGAGAGAAAAAGAATGGCAGTTGTTGAGACAAATGGAAAACCTGCTATAACTAATTATAAAGTAATTGATGAAGTTCAGGATTTTTCTCTTATGAAAGTAAATATTGAAACAGGTAGAACTCATCAGATAAGAGTGCATATGAAATTTTTAAATCATCCTATTCTTGGAGATTCAACATATGGTTCTCCTTCAAAGCTTGCAGAAAGGCAGATGCTTCACGCATATATGCTTGAATTTATTCATCCTGTGACAAAAGAAAGTATAAAAGTAAAAGGGAAACTTCCTGGGGATTTTGAAAACATTATAAAAAAATTAAGGTTTAACAGAGAAAAAATAACAGAGATTGGTGAAAAGTAAAATGAAAGAATTATATGAATTTGACAGAGAAAAAGGAAATATAGCAGGTGTTGACGAAGCAGGAAGAGGACCTCTTGCAGGACCTGTTGTTGCTGCAGCAGTAAAAATTAATGAATATCATGATTTTTTTGAAGAGATTAATGATTCTAAAAAACTTTCTGAAAAGAAGAGAGAAATTCTTTTTGATAAAATTTTAGCTTATTGCAATGTAGGAGTCGGAATAGCAACAGTTGAAGAAATAGATGAGGTAAATATTTTAAATGCAACATTTCTTGCTATGACAAGAGCTCTTGAAGATATAAAAAAAGAGGGAACAGAGTTTGATAAAGTTCTTGTTGATGGAAATAAATTAATAAAAGGTTATGAAGGAGAGCAGGAGGCAGTAGTAAAAGGAGATGCTAAAAGCCTTTCAATAGCTGCAGCTTCAATAATAGCTAAAGTAACAAGAGACAGAATAATGCTTATAAATGCAGAAAAATATCCTGAATATGCTTTTGAAAAACATAAGGGATATGGAACAAAACTTCACAGAGAAATTCTTCTTGAAAAAGGACCTCTTCCAATACACAGAAAAACTTTTTTAAAGAAAATATTAAAGTCAGATACTACTTATGAATAAAAGAGAACAAGGAGCACTTTTTGAAGGTTATGCTGCAGAATTTCTTGAAAGGAAAGGGTATATACTTCTTACAGCAAATTATTTTACAAAACATGGAGAAATAGATCTTGTAATGAAAAAAGATAAAACAATAGTTTTTGTTGAGGTAAAGCAAAGAACAAATGATGTTTTTGGAAGAGGAGAATATGCAGTAGACTATAGAAAAAAAAGAAATATGTATTACAGTGCTCTAAAATTTATTTCAGAAAACAGATATTTTAACTATGACATAAGGTTTGATGCTGTTATCTTTAATGGCAGGGGAAAAACACCTTGTAATTGGATAAAAAACATAATATGGGGTGATGAAATTGGATTTTAAATGCCTTAAATGTGGATGTGAAAAATATTATGTAAGAACGGCTGTAGTGCCAGAAAAAGAAGCTGGATTAAAAATTGAAATGGGAACATACTATCTGAAAATATGTGCTGAGTGTGGATATACAGAGATGTATTCTGCAAAAATTCTTAATAAAGACAAGAAAAAAGAAAAGGAGAATAATCTTGAGCCTAAAACTCAATCAAATTCTTAGAAAGTTTTTCTTTGATTCAAGATGTTCTATATGCAAAAAAGAAGTTGAAGAAGATGAAATTTATATATGCAGAGAATGTAGGGAAAAAATTGAAAAGAAAAAAATTCTTCATGTAAGAAAGAATATTTTTTATCTTTTTGATTATAAAAACGATATAAGAAATCTTATTATTGATTATAAGCTTAATGGGAGAAAAGATATATGTATATTTATAAGCAAGCTTATAGAAAGTGATTTAAAAAAAATAATAAGAGAAAAAAATATAGATACAATTATTCCTGTTCCTATGAGCAAAGAAAGATATTTTTCAAGAGGATTTAATCAAGTAGAACTTATTCTTGATGAAATAGGAATATCTTATGAAAAAGCAGAGAGAAGAAAAAATACACTTCCTATGCATGGAATTTCAGAAAAGAATCTTAGAAAATTAAATGTAAAATCAGCTTTCAGATGTGATTTTCCCACAAAAAGTAAAAATATTCTTATAGTTGATGACATAATAACAACAGGAGCAACAGTTTTTGAAATGATAAAAGCTATTAAAGAAGCTGGAGAGCCAGAAAATATTTATATTTTTTCTTTATCAGCAGCCCCTTCTTTTTATAAGAAGTTTTTATAGAAGTAAAATATTAAAAAATAAAAAAATCAAAAATGCTTAAAAATTAATCACAAAAAATCAATTTATTGACTTATAGTAAATTAGAAGTTTATTGTATTTTATGTTAGAATATAAGATGAAAACATTAAAGCAAAAATATTGAGATATTAATTAAAATATTTAGGAGGATTTTCAAATGAGAAAAACTATTATTGCAGGAAACTGGAAAATGAATAAAACTAATGCTGATGCAGTGGCTATGCTTACTGAATTAAAAGCAGCTGTTGCAGGTGTTGAAAATGTGGGAATCGTTATAGGAGCTCCTTTTACTGCTCTTTCTGATGCAGTTAAAGCTGTTGAAGGTTCAAATATAAAAATTGCTGCTCAAAATATGTATCCAAAAGCATCTGGAGCTTATACTGGAGAAGTTTCTCCTGAAATGTTAAAAGCTATAGGTGTTGAATATGTAATATTAGGACACTCTGAAAGAAGAGAATACTTCCACGAAACAGACGCATTTATAAATGAAAAAGTTAAATGTGCTTTATCTTATGGATTAACTCCAATTCTTTGTGTAGGAGAAAAATTAGAAGACAGAGAAGCAGGAAGAACTGATCTTGTAAACGAAACTCAAGTTAAAGGTGGACTTGCAGGTTTAACTAAAGAAGAAGCTGTTAAAGTTGTTGTTGCTTATGAACCAGTATGGGCAATAGGAACAGGAAAAACTGCTACTCCAGAAATTGCAGAAGAAACTCATAAAGCTATAAGAAAAGTTTTAGCTGAAATGTTTGGAGCAGAAGCAGCTGAAGAAATTACTATCCAATATGGAGGATCAATGAAAGCTGATAATGCAAAAGATCTTCTTGCTCAAGCTGATATTGACGGTGGACTTGTTGGAGGAGCTTCTCTTGAAGCAGAATCTTTTGCTAAGATAGTAAAAGCTGGAATGTAATTAATAATTTTGAAAATTTTAGAGAGGAAAATAAATAATGAATAAAAAACCATTAATGCTTATGATTTTAGATGGTTGGGGGATAAATACTCACGACAACCAAGTTAATGCTATAAAAAATGCTGATCCAAAAGAATATTCAGAGCTTTTAGCTAAATATCCACATTCAAGACTTGAAGCATCAGGAGAAGCAGTAGGATTACCTGAAGGGCAAATGGGTAACTCAGAAGTAGGACACTTAAATATAGGTGCAGGAAGAGTAATTTATCAGCCCCTTGTAAAAATAACAAAAGATATAAGAGATGGGGAATTTTATGAAATTCCTGCTTTAAAAGAAGCATTCTCTTATGCAAAAGAACATAATTCTGCAATTCACTTTGCAGGGCTTGTTTCTGATGGAGGAGTTCATTCACATGTAGACCATATATATGGACTTCTTCAAATGGCTAAAAATTATGGACTAACAAAAGTATATCTTCATGCTTTCTTAGATGGAAGAGATACTCCTCCATCATCAGCTGTAAACTTTTTAGCTCAAGTTGAAGCTAAAATGGCTGAAATAGGAGTAGGAAAAATAGCTACTATCTCTGGAAGATACTATGCAATGGACAGAGATAAAAACTATGACAGAACAAAACTTGCTTATGATAATATGACTTTAGGAAATGGAATAGAGGCGTCTTCAGCAGATGAAGCTATAAAAGCTTCTTATGCAGCTGGAGTGACAGATGAATTTGTAAAACCTACAGTTATTGATAAAGAAGGACTTGTAAAATCAGGAGATGTTTTAATAAACTTTAATTTCAGACCTGACAGAGCAAGACAAATAACAAGAGCATTTAATGACAAAGAATTTACTTTCTTTGATAGAAATATTGATCCAATAAAAGTTTACTGTATGAGACAATATGATTCTACAATAGATGCACCTGTTATTTATAAAGATGATGAAATAGTAAATACTTTCGGAGAAGTAATTTCTAAAGCAGGTCTTACTCAATTAAGAACTGCAGAAACAGAAAAATATGCCCATGTAACATTTTTCTTCAACGGAGGAGTAGAGGCTCAGTATCCTGGAGAAGAAAGAAAACTTGTTGCATCTCCAAAAGTTGCTACATATGATTTAAAACCTGAAATGTCAGCTTTTGAAGTTACTGAAGGAGCAAAAGAAGCTTTAGAATCAGGAAAATTTGATGTAGTGATTTTAAACTTTGCAAATCCTGATATGGTTGGACATACAGGAGTTTTAGAAGCAGCTGAAAAAGCTATAAAAGCTGTTGATCAATGTGTAAAAACACTTGTTGATACAGTTCTTTCTCTTGATGGAACAGTATTAATCATAGCAGACCATGGAAATGCAGAACTTATGGTAGATCCTGAAACTAATGCTCCATTTACTGCTCACACAACAAATGAAGTTCCATTTATATATGTATCAAATCATACTGAAGGAGTTTCATTAAAAGATGGAAAACTTGCAGATATAGCTCCAACAATGCTTCATATTTTAGGAATCAAACAACCTGCAGAAATGACAGGAGAAAATTTAATAGTAAAATAGTTTTTTAATTACATCTAATAGTTTCTGAGAAGAGGGGAAAAATTTCCTCTCTTTTCTTTTATATTTTTCTTTACTATTTTTGCAATTAATGAAATAATATATTTGTAATAAATCATAAAAAACAGGAGGATACACCTAATATGTTAAAAGAAGGAATGAAATTATCTTACACAAGAACAGTAAGCCCAGAAGAAACAGCAGCAAAAGTAGCTTCAGGAACATTGGAAGTATATGGAACACCAATGATGATAGCTTTTATGGAGAAAACATCTTTTGAGTTAGTTCAGTCTGAACTTGCAGAAGGAGAATCAACAGTTGGTATATCTGTAAATATAAAACATAACAAAGCTAATAAAATAGGAGACGAAGTTGTTTGTGAGTCAACTCTTACAAAGATAGACGGAAGAAGACTAGTATTTGATGTTAAAGTAACTCATAATGGAACTGTTGTAGGAGAAGGAACTCACGAAAGATTTATAATCAATGTTGAAAAATTCCTTTCAAAATTAGGATAGAACCATGAAATTTCTAGGAGAATATAAAGGATTTTCACTTTATATTCTAGATAAAGAAACAGGAGAACTTTATAAAGAAGAAATAGTTTCTCTTTTGAATCTTATACCGAAATCAAATTATAAAATTTCTGATGTTATAAGAGAGAAAAAAGGAGAAAGAATTCTTTATGGAAAATGGGAGCACAGCCTTATTTTATTTGATAAAGATAAGATAGTAGGAGTTCTTATTGGATATGAAAGAAAAAAAGAAAATAATAATTTGTACTCTGAAAACAGCTTTTATATAAATGAAATATCTGTACATAAAGATTATCAGGGATATGGCTTAGGAAAATATCTTATGACATATTTTCTTGAAAATACAAAGGAATTTATATATCTTTCAGGAAAAAGAATATTTAAAATTCAAACAGAGGATAGCTCCAAAAATATAAAAGTTGTAAATTTTTATAAAAGTCTTGGATTTTATGAAACAGGCAGAAAAGAATATCCTGAAAAATTTGATATTATAATGGAGCTAAAAAAATAATAAAAAATAAAAATCTTCTTTGATTATTGATATCAAAGAGGATTTTTTTATTTGTGGTTTAATGTTTGTTGTGATAAGATAAAAATATACATTGAATATGGAGGGAGAGTTTATGGGAAAATACAGGTATTTTTGGAGAAAAATTATTTTTACATTACTTTTTCTTACAATTTTTTCGGCATTATTTTCAGCATCTTATAAAATAAATGACTTAAAAATCTTGGCACAAATAAGAAAAGATGGAAGTGTTAAAGTAACAGAACAAGTTGTTTATAAGGCTGAAAAAATAAATGGAATTATTTATAATATAGATGCAGAAGGTTATGGAGAACCTAAAGATATAAGTATATTTTATGAAAAAGACGGAGAATATATACAAGCTGTAAGAAAAAGAGGAACAAACAGAGGATATTATTCTTTAAGTGAAAAAGAAGGGCTTTATAAAATAAAGCTTTATTATCCTTTGTATAATGAAAAAGAAACTTTTATTATAAGCTATATTCTTCCTGAAGGTATTTCTGTTTATAAAGATACAGCACAGTTCAATAGAAAAATGGTGGGAAGAAACTGGCAGAATAATATAAAAAATATAGAAGTAACAATAGAACTTCCTGAAGAAACCTTAAAAGAAAAAATATATGCTTTTGGACATGGACCGCTTACAGGAAATATTGAAATAGTAAATGGAAGGAAGATAAAATATTCTTTAAAAAATTATTATCCAGGGGAGTTTATTGAGACAAATATTCTTTTTCCAAAAGAAATAATATCTGAAATAAATAAAAAATATATAAAGAATTATAAAGCTTTTGATGATATTATGGCTTTGGAAAAAAATCTAGCAGAGGAAGCAAATAGAGAAAGAGAAAGAGCTGTAAGAATGACAATCTTTAGCTGGATAGCTTTTGGTGCTGTAATATGCTGGATATTTTTTGTAGGAAGTTTTGTATATATAAAAAATGGAAAGAGATATAAAGTACAAGCTCCATATGGAGAATATTTCAGAGAACTTCCTGATGATTATACCCCAGCAGTTGCAGGAGTTGTATCAGCAAGACTTACAATAAAACCAGAACATCTTTTTGCTACAGTTATGGATTTAGTAAGAAAAGATTTCTTTCAAATGTCAGAAGAAGATACAATAAATTTAAATGGTAAAAAGGAACATAGGACTATTTTAAGAAAAATAGAAGAAAAAGATATTTCTAGTCTTAAAGAGTATGAAAAATATGTCTTTCAATGGTATATTAATGAAATGGGTGATGGAACAGAAGTTGTAATGGAGGATGTTGAAAGCTATATTTCAGGAAAGAAAAATGCCAAAGCTTTTTATTCAAAATATAAGGAGTGGTGCAGAAAAGTAGAAAAAGATTTAGAGGAAAAAGGTCTTACGAGAGAAAAAAATAAAAAAATTCCTGTTCTTTTGGGGGTTGTAACTGGATTTCTTATGTTTCCTGGAGGTGTTTTTCTTACAGGAGTTTTCAGAGATTCAAAATTTATGTTATTTACATTTATAGCAGTTCCTTTCATTGTATTTATAATTTCAAGAAAAAAACTTTCTAAAATAGCTGAAGAAGCTTATGCAAAATGGAGTGCATTTAAAAAATTTTTAATAGATTATAGTAATCTTGAAGAAGCAAAAACAGCTTCAATTTATATTTGGGAACACTATTTTGTTTATGCTGTAGCTCTTGGAGTTGCAGAAAAAGTAGCAAAAGGATATAAAAAGATAGAAAGTTTAAGAGGTGAAAACAGAGGAACAGAAGTTGGCAGATATTATAGACCTTCTATAATGAATGCTTATATATACAGCAGTGCATTTCACAGTATAGAAAAAGCAACATCGGGAGCTGCAAATCGTTCAATAAGAGAAGTTTCAAAATCAAATCATTCTTCAGCAGGAGGAAGAGGAGGAGGCTTCAGCGGAGGTTCTTCCGGAGGTGGAGGAGGCCGTGGAGGCGGAGGTGCTTTTTAGAAAATTAACTGAAAAAGGAGATGATTAGTATGAAAGGTGTAATTATTTTGATTGCTATTATTCTTTTTATAATAGTAATAACTATAATTTATCAAAATAAATTTGTAACTCTTCATGAAAGAGTGAAAAATGCTTGGAGTCAAATAGATGTACAGTTGCAAAAAAGAATGGATTTAATACCTAATATTACAGAAACAGTAAAAGGATATGCAGTTCATGAGAGAGAAACTCTTGATGCTGTTATTTCAGCTAGAAACCGTTATATAAATGCTATGGGAACAGAGGAAAAAATGAAAATAAATGGGGAAATAAGTGGACTTTTAGGAAGGCTTATGGCTGTGTCGGAAAGTTATCCTGATTTAAAAGCAAATATAAATTTCCTTGAACTTCAGAAACAGCTTAAAGAAATAGAAGATAAAATAGGTTTTGCCCGTCAGTTTTATAATGATACTGTTACATCCTATAATCAAGCTGTAAAAATGCTTCCTGGAAGTATTTTTGCAGGAATATTTAACTTTAAAGAAGAAACTCTTTTTAAAGCTGAAGAAGGAGCAAAAGAAACTCCTAAAGTGAAATTTTAAAAAAGAAGATGAGGTAGAATATGGAGAATAAAAGCAAAGTTCCTGCAGTAGAAAAAGCAGACAGAATATTTAATTATCTGTATTATAATGAAGCTGCAACTCAAGCTGAAATAGCAAGAGAACTTAATATTTCAAAAGCATCTGTAAACAGACTTCTTTCCTTACTTTTAGAGTTAAGATATCTAAGTATAGAAGATAAAAAATATTCTCTTGGGGAAAAATTTTATTTCTTTGCAAATAAATATGAAAGATACACTCTTATAAAAAATATATCCCGTCCTTATCTTGAAGAACTTTCTCTTAAATTTAAAGAGACTTTTAAAATGAATATACTTGAGGAAGATAAAATAAGAACTATAGCAAAAGTTGAAAGCAGTGATCTTATAAAAATACCTGTGTCAGAAAATGCAATTTTCCCTCTTCATGCAGGCGCTGCCAGCAAACTTTTGATTTGCCAGTTGAGTAATGCAAAACTTGATAAACTTTTAGAAAAAACTCTTCCTAAATATACTGAAAATACAATAACAGACAGAGAAGAACTAAAAAAAGAACTTATTAAAATAAACAGCAGAAAAATATCTTTTGATAATATGGAACACTCGGAAAAAATAAAAGCAGTTGCAGTTCCTGTACTTAATAAAAATAATAGAATAATTGCTGCAATGAGTTGTCCATGTTTTCCAGAAAGATGGAATGAAGAAAGAATGGGAAAAATAGCAAAGGCTATGGAAAAAGCTTGTAGCGAAATAGGAAAGAGACTGGAGTATTTTTAAACTCCAGTTTTTTATAAAAAATAAAGTATAAAAAAAAGACATGCTTTGTTAAGTAAAACAAGCTGTCTTTTTTTTAATACATATAAGTTTTAAAGTTTTTACTATTTGCTTAAAGCTTTAGTAATTCTTGGACTTAAAGTATTAGCGTTTGCTTTTAAAATTTGCATTAATTCAGTTTCAGAAGCACCTTTTATAGTCTTTAAAACTTTAGTACAAACTTTAATTTTTAATGTTTGTCCGTTGATAACAACAGTAACTGGTTGTAAATTTGGTTTCCAAACTCTTCCTGTTAATCTGTGAGAGTGAGATATTTGGTTTCCAAAAGTGATTCCTTTACCAGAAATTTCACATCTTTGCATTGAGAGCACCTCCCCCTAAAATAATTATTGCAAATTATTATATCATTATATAGAAAATATATCAAGGACTTTTTAAAGAAATTAGAAAGAAATGTAAAAAAATAAAATAAATTCCGTCTGAAAAATTTGAATAATGAATAAAGTGTTATTAATATTTCTCTGTATTATGATATAATATAATGAAAATTAAAATAAAAAAAGGTGATAAAATTGAATACTCACAGCCATAATATATTAGAATTTAATAAACTAAAAGACAGCTTAAATGAATATATGGTTATAGAAAAAAACAAAGAAAGAGTTGAAGAACTTGGAATATACAAAGATATAAACTCTTTAAGAAAAGATTTTGAAATTATAAGAGACTTTATAGATTTCTCTAAATATGATGGTGGAATTGAAACTGCAGGAATGAAAAATATTTTAGACATTCTTAGAAAATGTGATCTTATGGGAATGTATTTTGAGCCTGAGGAACTTTATGACATTAATCAGAACCTAAGACTTTTCAGATTATTTAAAAATAGATTAGAAGATCTTGATAAATATAAAGAGTTAAAAGGAAAATTTATATCTGTCCCTGTTATAAAATTTATAGAAGATATAATTAATAAAACAATAGACAATGAAAAAAAGATACAGGACGAAGCTTCTCTTGATTTAAGAGATATAAGAGCACAGAAAAAACTTTTATCTGCAAATATTAAAAGAAAATTTGATGATATGTTTTCAAATGAAGCTTATTCAAAAGCTATTCAGGAAAAAATAGTAACTGTTCGTGACGGAAGAAGTGTTATTCCAGTAAAACTTGATTTTAAAGGATTAATAAAAGGAATTGAACACGATAGATCAGCAAGTGGTCAGACAGTTTTTATAGAACCTCTTTCAATAGTTTCTCTTAATAATAAAATGAGAGAGCTTGAAGCAAGAGAAAGGGAAGAAATAAGAAAAATTCTTTTAAGAATAACAGATCAAATAAGAATGAATGTAGATGATGTAAGAAAAATTGGAGAAAATGTTTTAGAACTTGATTTCTTAAATGGAAAAGCAAAATATGCTATTGATAATAACTGTATAATTCCAGAAATTAATGCGAGAGAGCAACTTAATATTGTTGAAGGAAGACATCCTTTCATTGAAAAAGATAAAGTAGTTCCTCTTACATTTGAAATAGGAAGAAAATATAATACTCTTCTTATAACAGGACCAAATACAGGAGGAAAAACAGTAGCTCTTAAAGTAGCTGGACTTCTTACTCTTATGGCACTTGCAGGTATTCCTATTCCTGCTAAAGAAAATTCAAGTGTAGGATTTTTCTCAGGTGTTTATGCAGATATTGGAGATGAACAAAGTATAGAGCAATCTCTTTCGTCTTTTTCGGCACATCTTAAAAATGTTCAGGAAATTTTATCAAGTGTTACTAAAAACTCTCTTGTTCTTCTTGATGAACTTGGTTCAGGAACAGATCCTGTTGAAGGATCAGCTTTTGCTATGGCTGTAATAGATTATCTGAAAGAAAGAAAAGTAAAATCAATGATAACAACACACTATAGTGAAGTTAAAGCTTATGGATATAATGAAGAAGAAATAGAAACAGCTTCAATGGAATTTAATTCTGATACTCTTTCTCCTACATATAGACTTCTTATAGGTATTCCTGGAGAAAGTAATGCACTTACTATTGCAAAAAGACTTGGTGTTTGTGATGAAGTAATAGAAAAAGCTAAAACATATATAAGTGATGAAAATAAAAAAGTAGAAAAAATGATTTCTAATATAAAAGATAAAGCTGATGAACTTGAAGCTATGCAAGTTGAAGTTGAAAGACTTAAACAAAAAGCTAAAAAAGATCAGGAAGAATATGAAGAAAAATTAAGACAGCTAGAAATAGAAAAGAATAATATTTTAAAAGAAGCTTATGAGAAAGCTGATACAATGATAAAAGATATGCAGAACAAAGCTGCAGCTCTTGTTAAAAAGCTTCAGTCTGAAGAAAATAAAAAAGATGATATGAAAAATGTTCAGAAGAGTCTTAATATGCTTAGATCAAGTCTTGATCAAGAGAAAAAAGCAAATGTAGAGCAAAAACCTAAAACAGTTAGAAAAATTGATATTAAAGAGGGAGAAAAAGTTCTTGTTTTGAGTCTTAAACAATATGCTGTGGTTCTTAAAATAAATGCATCAAAAGAAACAGCATTTATTCAGGCAGGAATTTTAAAACTTGAAGTTCCTCTTGATGATCTTAAAAAGATTGTAGAGAAAAAGGAAAAAGTATATGGAGCTGCTTCAACATCAAGCAGAACAAGTGTAAAACCAAAAATAGATTTAAGAGGAAAAATGGTTGAAGAAGCTATATATGAACTAGAGTCATATTTTGACAGAGCTATGATGAATGGATATAAAGAGGTTCAAGTTATTCATGGAAATGGAACAGGAGCTTTAAGAAAAGGAATAGTTGAATATTTGAAAAAATGCAGATATGTAAAAGAATTTAGATTTGGTGGACAAGGTGAAGGTGGTGTAGGTTGTTCAGTAGTAACTCTGAAATAAGATATACACTTATAGTTGCAGCAGCTGGTGTAGGTAAAAGAATGGGACTTTCTTATCCAAAACAATTTTTAGAATATAAAGGAAAACCACTTTTTATTAATGTTCTTGAAACAGGAGAAAAATCTGAACTGATAACAGATATTGTAATTGTGACAGGAAAAGAACTTATAAATGAAGTAAAAGCTGCATGTGAAAAATTTGAAATAAAGAAGGTTAAATTTATAGCAGAAGGTGGAAAAGAAAGACAAGATTCAATATATAATGCTTTAAAGTTTTGTGATGAGAATTCTTTTATTGCAGTTCAGGATGGAGTAAGACCATTTTTTAAAGAAAGCTATCTTGAAGATGCTTTTAATGAACTTAAAAGCAATGAAGATATTGATGGAGTCGTAATAGGAGTTCCTGTAAAAGATACAATAAAAATTGTAGATGAAAGAGGAATAGTTGTATCAACACCTGTAAGATCTACTCTTGTAGCAGCACAGACACCTCAGGTATTCAGAGGAAAAATTCTTATAGATGCCTATAAAAAAGCTGAAAAAGAAAAATTTCTTGGGACTGATGATTCCTCTCTTGTGGAAAAATATGGAGGAAAAATAAAAATATCAGCAGGAGATTATGGAAATATAAAAATAACAACAATAGAAGATATAAGTTTTCTTAAGCAGGAAGGAGAAATAAAATGAAAATTTTAATTTCGCAGATGAAGCCTTATTTAGGGAATGTTGAAAAGAATCTGCAGAAGATAATATCATATACAGAAGAGGGAATAAAGGAGAAATGTGATATAGTAGTTTTTCCTGAACTTTCATTGAATGGAACTCTTCTTGAAGATCTTATATATGAAACAGCTGTTTTGAAAGTACCAGAAAAACTTTTAGAACTAAGCAGAGAAATAACAGTTATTTTTGGCGCAGTTAAAGAAGAAAAGAATAAATATTATAACTGTGCTTTCTGTCTTGAAGATGGAAATGTTATAGGAGAGCATAAAAAAGTATTTCTTTCAAAAAGCAATGGAGGAAGTGAAGCAAGATATTTTACAAGAGGAAAGAATATAAAAACATTTAAAAGTAAAAATGGTATTTTAGGAATAACTCTTGGAGAGGAAGGTCTTAATCCTCTAGTAAATGGAGTTCTTTCAGCTGATGGGGCAGAAATAATATTTAATCTTATAAATGAAAGTGCAGTTTCATCAGAGGAAAATTCTTTATATGAAACAGCTTCAATTGCAGGTTCATTATACAATAAAAATTTTGCAGTAACAGTTAATAGAGTAGGAACAGAAGACGGTGTTGTTTTTGCAGGTGGTTCATTTGCAGTTTCTCCTTATGGAAAAATAATAGAAAAAATTGAGAAATTTAATGAAAAATTAAGTATAATAAATGTAGAATTAAAAGATATAAAAAAAGCATATTGCATCTCAGAATACGATAATGAAAACAATCTTGAAATTATAAAAAAAGAACTTGAAAGAGTAATGGAAAAAAATTAAGAGACAGTTTGGTCAGGAGGATTAATGAAAAAGATAGTAAAAGCAGTTTTATTTCTGGCAGCTATAGCTGTATCAGGAATTCTGATCTTTGAATATTCTTATAAACTTACATCAGATGATTTTATAACTGACAGGACAACTTTTATTTACAGCAATAAAAATATAAACAGAGAAAAACTTAAAAAATTTGAAGGAACTTTTAATATAGAAAATATAACAGAAAAAGAAATTCTGAAAAAAGTAAAAAGTATCTGTCTTTTATCACAGAGTAAAATATATAGCAGTGATATAAATGTGGTAGGAATAGCTGATACAGGACTATATTATCCTGTTATGTTTATGAAAATGAAAAAATATTTTGATGTAAAAGATGACTTCTATAAACTGAAAGATGAATATAAAGAAGAGATTGGGATACCAAATTCTGATGAAATATATGTTAAGCCTTACAGAGGATTATTTTTTGCAGGAACAGATACAGGAGCAATTGATAAAGTTATTCACAGCAGTCAGGATAAAAAAAGTCTTAAGACAATTGAGATATTAAATGAATGTGCTGATGATGGTCTTGGAACTCTTGTATTTAATCAGGAGAGAGAAAGACTTTTCGGAATTGACAGAATAGTAGTTTCTGGAGATACAAAAGGAAATAAAATTTTATTTGAAGGTTTTATATATGGGGATAATGAAATTATAAAAGATTTAAGTATCCAGCCTACAGAAAGAAGAATGAATAAGTATATATCAGATAACATGTTATATATTTCAACAGCTAATCTAAGAAAGCTTGATACATTTATTTTAAGAGCTATATCTTATAAAGCAAGCAGCACTAAGAAAGCGAATCTTATAGGAGAACTTTTTGCAAGAGGTTTTGCAGATATTATGTCAGAACTTAATGGCGAAATGATTGTGGATCTTGAAAATGGAAATTATCTTTTAGGTCTTAAATCTTCAGAAGATGCAGAGACTTTTGCTGAGTACTTCAAAAATGATGAAAATATAAATATTGAAAAAGATTCAGCAGGAAATATTTATATATGCATTGGAGGAGATACTTTTGTTCCACAGAAAAATATAAAACCTATAGAAAATAATCAATTTTTATCAGGAAAGATGACTACTTATTATGGAAAAATTGAAGCAGATGGTTATTATGACCCTGAAAGATTAAGAATAAATGCTCAGATAGAGATAGAAAAATAAACATCAGGAGGAAAGATATGATAAGAGTATACAATACAATGAACAAAAAAATAGAAGAATTAATTCCTTTAAAAGAAAATGAAATTTCAATGTATGTATGTGGACCGACAGTATATAATTATATTCATATTGGAAATGCCCGTCCAGCAATATTTTTTGATACAGTGAGAAGATATTTTGAATACAGAGGATATAAAGTTACTTATGTTCAAAACTTTACAGATGTAGATGATAAAATGATAGCAAGAGCTAATCAGGAAGGAGTATCTCTTAAAGAAATAGCTCATAAATATATAAATGCTTACTTTGAAGATACTAAAAAAGTAAATCTTAAAGAAGAAGGAATGATTAGACCAAGAGCAACAGAACATATTGGAGATATGATAAAAATAATAAAAAATCTTATTGATAATGGTTATGCTTATGAAGCTGATGGAGATGTATATTTTGAAGTGGAAAAAGATAAAGATGACTATGGATGCCTTTCAGGACAAAATATAGAAAATCTTAAAGCAGGGGCAAGAATAGAGGTAAACGATATAAAACGCTCTCCTGTTGACTTTGCTCTTTGGAAAAAAGCAAAAGAGGGAGAACCAAGCTGGGATTCTCCATGGGGAAAAGGAAGACCAGGATGGCATATAGAATGTTCAGCTATGTCAAGCAGATATCTTGGAGATACTTTTGACATTCATGGAGGAGGACAAGATTTAATATTCCCACACCATGAAAATGAAATAGCTCAGTCAAGATGCAGCAGCCATGGGGAATATGCAAGATATTGGATGCATAATGGTTATATAAATGTAAATGGAGAAAAAATGTCAAAATCTTTAGGAAACTTTTTCCTTTTAAGAGAAGTTCTTGAACATTATGAAGGAAGAGTAATAAGATTTTTTGTTTTAAGTTCTCACTACAGAAAACCAATAGATTTTTCAGATGCAGAACTTACTCAAAGTAAGGCAGGACTTGAAAGAATAGATAATGCTGTGCTTAGAATAAAAGAAAAACTTTCTGAAAAAGCAAGTGAAGATGGAGATGATTTAAAAGGACTTGCAGCATATTTAGAAGAAACTAAAAATAAATTTATAGCAGCTATGGATGAAGATTTTAACACAGCTCAAGGACTTGGAGCAATTTTTGAACTTGTTAAAGAAGTTAATAAATATGTTGATACAGAAAAAGTTTCAGAAGAAGGAATGAAAAATTTAGGAGCAGCAGAAACTTATATTAGATATATAATGGAGGAAGTTCTTGGAGTTCTTCTAAAAAATGATGAAAATATAGGAAATCTTACTTCAGAACTTGTTGAATTCATTCTTGAGCTTAGAAGAGAGGCAAGAACTGAAAAGAACTGGGCTCTTTCAGATAAAATAAGAGACAGACTTGGAGAAATGGGAATAAAAATAAAAGATGGAAAGGATAAAACTACATGGTCTCTATAGATTTAAGAGAAACCAGCGGAGTAGTGCTTGCCTATTTAGGTGACTCTGTATGGGAGCTTTATGTAAGAGAATATTTTATACTTAAAGGATATAATATAAGAAACCTTAACAAGCATGTGGTTAATTCTGTAAATGCAAAAACTCAAAGTAGAATATTAAAAAATATTATTGAAAATGTTGATGAAAAATATAAACAGCTAATAAACAGAAGTAAAAATGGAAATATTAAAACATTTCCAAGATCATGCTCTGTAACAGAGTACAGAGAAGCAACAGGTTTTGAAGCTTATATAGGTGCATTATATATTGATGGAAACATTGATAAAATAAAAGAGATTATAAAAGAAAATCTGGATGGAGAGGATAAATAGCATGGGATTATTTAATTTTAGTTTTGGTTCAGGAAAAGGTATCGGAATTGATTTGGGAACTGCTAATACTCTTGTTTACAGCAAAAAACAAAAGAAGATAGTTTTAAATGAACCTTCAGTTGTAGCAGTGGAAAAAGAAACAAGAAAAGTTCTTGCAGTAGGAAACGAAGCTAAGGAAATGATAGGGAAGACACCTGATTCAATTGTTGCTATAAAACCTTTAAGTGAAGGTGTAATAGCAGACTACGATGTAACAGAGGCTATGATAAAATACTTTATAAAAAAAGTCTTTGGAAACACAATCTTCATGCCTGATGTAATGATATGTGTTCCTATAGATGTAACAGGTGTTGAAAAAAGAGCAGTTTTGGAAGCAGCACTTTCAGCAGGAGCAAAGAGAGCTTATCTTATTGAAGAGGCAAGAGCTGCAGCTCTTGGAGCAGGAATAGATATATCAGCTCCTACAGGGAATATGATAGTTGACATTGGTGGAGGATCTACTGATGTGGCAGTAATCTCTTTTGGAGGAACTGTTGTAAGTAAGACAATAAGAACTGCCAGCAACAATTTTGATATGGATATAATAAAATACATTAAAAAAACTCATAATCTTCTTATAGGAGATAAAACAGCTGAAGAAATTAAAATTAAAATAGGAACAGCTATTCCTTTAGAAGAAGAAGAAAGCCTTGTAGTAAAAGGAAGAGATTTAATAATGGGACTTCCTAAATCAATTACAATAACATCAGAAGAAGTAAGGGAAGCTATATCTGATTCTCTTATGGAAATAGTTATGTGTGTAAAAGAAGTTCTTGAAAAGACTCCTCCTGAACTAGCAGCAGATATAGTTGACAGAGGAATAGTTATGGCAGGTGGAGGTTCTCTTATAAAAAATTTCCCAGTGCTTATATCTCAGCATACACATCTTAGTGTAAGACTTGCAGAAAATCCTCTTTTAAGTGTGGTTATAGGAGCAGGAATGGCCATGGATCAGCTTAAAGTATTAAAGAAAATAGAGAAAGCAGAAAGATAGAAATGTTTAAAGATATAATTTCCAATGAAGAGGCAAAAAATTTTTTAATAAATGAGCTTAAGAGTAAAAGGGAACAAGGGACTTATATTTTCTATGGAGAAGATAGAGATCTTGTGACAGAGTTTGCTCTCAGCTATGCTAAAGCACTTACTTGCAGAAATGCTGAGAACGATTTCTGTGGAGTATGTGAGAGCTGTATAAGAATGGACAGCCTTACATATGGAGATTTAGAAATTTATGAAGATGTTGGTGGAATAAAGATAGATCAGATTCGTGAAATAGCCTATAGAATTTCAACGACTTCCTATGAAGGAGGAAATAGAATATTTATTCTTAAGGATATTGAAAAGATGAAAAAAGAAGCAGCTAATGCTCTTTTAAAAATGATAGAAGAGCCTGAAAAAGGTAATTTTTTCATTCTTCTGGCAAATAATCTTAATATTCTTCCTACAATCAAATCAAGATCTATATTTCTAAAAATCAAGATGAGAAGTGCAGAGGAATTGGGTGTTTCTTCTTCTGAATATGATTTTTTTCTAGGAAAAGGAAAAGAAATTCTTGAATATAAAGAAAGTGGAATTGATTTAAAAACAGGAGAACCATATGATGAAATAGGAAATTTTATAAAAAATTATATAGAAAATCCTGTTATTGAAAATAAAATAAAAATTTATAAATCCTTAAGAGATTTTTTTGTAAACAGAAAGTATATAAATGAAATAGATAAATTATCTTTTGCAGAAAGTATTTATTTTTCAGTAGAAAATGATAGAATTATAGCTCAGGAAATATGTACTTATATGTGTCATCTTATAAAAAATTACGATAGAGTTGAAAATTTAATATCTGTAAAAAATATGATGAAAATGCCTGTGAACTTAAAACTTTTACTAAAAGTTTTTATAAATGAAATTTACTAGATAAAAAATTATAATATTTTTATTAGAATTATAGTTTTCTTTTGTTCATTTTCTTTGTGCATACAAAGAAAATGAACAAAAAGATTATTGAAAATGTTAAATTTTCTTTTAAAAATATAAAAAATTTTAAATTGAAGTAAAAAAGTGCTTGCAAAAATTCATAATATTTAGTATACTAATTTATGTGGGTCGCATAGCTCAGTTGGGAGAGCACCTGCCTTACAAGCAGGGGGTCATAGGTTCAAGTCCTATTGTGACCACCATTAAAATGGGGGTGTAGCTCAGTTGGTTAGAGCGCCTGCCTGTCACGTAGGAGGTCGCGAGTTCGAATCTCGTCACTCCCGCCATAATGATGCTCAGATAGCTCAGTCGGTAGAGCAGGGGACTGAAAATCCCCGTGTCGGTGGTTCGATTCCGCCTCTGAGCACCATGTACAATTTAATTTCGGAGGGCGATGTCGCCAAGTGGTAAGGCAGAGGTCTGCAAAATCTCCACCACCAGTTCGAATCTGGTCGTCGCCTCCAATGTATAAAATCTTCCAAGCAGGAAGTTATAAACCACTCATAACTGAGTGGTTTTTTATTTGTCCTCTTATTGACAATTGAAAGCAAAAAATATATACTTAGACTAGAAAATCTTAGTATGATTAAAAGAAAGTGAATGGAGGTATAATATGTATTACAGTATTTTTGTAGAAATGAAAAGCAGCTCTGATGTAAAAAAATTATTAAATCTTTCAAGCAGAGAAGAGGTTATTGAAAAAGTATGTACTCCATTTTTAACTGAAGGTCAATTTTTTATTGAGGGAGAAAAAATAAAAAGAGAAGACACAGCAAAAATTCTTGTAGTGGAAACAGCTGTAAGACAATTGGGAGATTACAAACTTGTTTCAAGATTCATAAAAGAGACACAAACTTATGGAGAAAAGTTTGTTAATGAAAAATATCCTGGATTTTTTGTTAAAGATATAACAGAAGAGATATTTAAATAAAAAATGGGAGGTTTGTTATGAAAATAATTACAGTATGTGGTTCAGGATTAGGAAGCAGCTTTATGCTTGAGATGAACATAAAAAAAGTTCTTAAAGAGTTAGGAATAAATGCAGAAGTAGGGCATAAAGATTTGGCTACAGTAGTTCCAGAAGATGCAGACATATTTGTAATGTCAAAAAGCTTTGATGATAAAGTTTCTGTTCCTTGCAAAATAACTTTATCAAATATAATATCTTTAGAGGAAATTAGAGAAAAATTATCTGCAGAATTAAAAAACAGAGGACTTTTATAATAAAATAAAAAAATATATTTATCTTAAAATGGGACTGATGTTAATCATTTATTACAACAGTCCGTTTTTTTATGAATTTAAAATAATATTAGAACAAAATTTATAAAAGGAGATATAAAAATGGAAATAAAAATTGATGGTACAGTAAAAGAAAAAGTAGAAAGTATAAGACTTGGATGTTTGGTTTATGATGTAAAAGTTGAAGAAAAAAATGAAAAATTATGGGAAAAATTAGAGGGAGAAATTTTTCCTAAAATTATTGCAGAAATTGAAGAAAAAGGAATTAATGGGATAGAAAATATATCATGTTCTAAAAAAGCTTATAAACTTTTAGGAAAAGATCCTAACCGTTACAGAGTTTCATCAGAAGCTCTTTACAGAAGAATAAAGCAAGGAAAAGGTCTATATGAAATAAATACAGTTGTAGATGTTAATAACCTTATATCTCTTGAAACTGGATTTTCTGTAGGATCTTATGATTTAGAAAATATAAAGGGGAATATAATTCTTAGAAAGGGAGAAGAAGGGGAAGTATACAAAGGAATAGGAAAAGATGATATAAATATAGAAAATCTTCCTCTCCTTACAGACGAAGAGGGAGCTTTTGGAAGCCCTACAAGTGATTCAACAAAAGCTATGGTAACATTGAAGTCTAAAAAAATACTGACAATTATTTATTGTTTTACATCTTGTGAAAATTTAGATGAAATTTTAAAGAAATCTTCAGAATATTTGAAAGAATATACAGATGCAGAAAATATAGAAACATTTGTAATTGAATAAAAAATATAATGAAGAATTAAAGAAAAATAGAAAACTTGTCATCTTTTCTGAAATATGGTATAAATATAGTTGAGTAAAAAAATAAACTTTTTATATATAGATTTTGGAAAGGAGACTTATGGAAAGATTAACAGAAAAAGAAATTAAAAATATAATAGATGAAATGAAGAAAAATGGAAAATATGAAGCATATCATGAAATGATAAATGATGATTTTGAAAATCATCATATAGTTTATAAATTAGATGCTGATGAAATGATAGCTCTTGCTTATAAAAATAATACTATACCTTTTAAAATGCAGGAATATTATGACTGGCATGAGATAAATCTTTTAGTTGAAGAAGATTTAGATTAAAAATATATGGTGCTGTTGCAAATTTATAAAATTTTATTTTGTAAATTAGAAAATGCAACAGCCCTTTTTTATTTTAATTTATTTCCTAGGTATAAAGTACCTCCATTTATTAAAAAAGCTCCAGCTGCTAAAAAGTTTCCTATGTCTCCTCCATATAATTTTCCTATAAGGGCAGTTATTCCTCCTAAAATAATAGCTGATATAACTACTTCTTTTCTAGTTCTGAAACCAAATATACCTACAAGAACAGGAATAATAAAAGCTCCTGAATAGACAGCGAGAGCTAGAAGAAGAGTAGAAAGTATATATTTCATTTTTAATGAAATAATAACAGCAGCAATTCCCAAAATTATAGTTAGTATTCTGGTAATAAAAATAGCTTTTTTACTTTTTAAATCCTCTAAAAAGACTTGTGCAGCAAGAGACGAGGCTGTTAAAAGAGTTGTGTCTGCTGATGAAATTACAGCAGAAAGAAGCCCAAAATATAAACTAAAAGAAATAAAATGAGGAAGTTTTTTATCTGCTATCATAAGGAGAACAGATTCTTTTCCTACTTGAGAACTTTCAAATATTTGTGAACCATATATTCCAATTCTAGCAAAAATATAAGCTAATGGAATAAGAAAACATACAGAGACAATAATTGAATTTTTCATGACTTTTTCATTTTTAGAGCAGAAAAGTCTTGAATAAATGTCAGGCCCTACAAGATATGTAGTTGAATAAGTAAGTATCATAATAAATAAATCCAAGTATGTAAAATTTTCATTTATAAACTGAGGGACAGTTTCAGAAATAGGCTCAGGTGCAATGTATGAAAATGTAAGAATTATTCCTAAAAGAATAAAAATTAACTGTACAAAATCTGTTTTTATAATGGAAAGCTGTCCTCCAAGAATTGTATAAAAAATAAAAACAGCTCCTGAAATACAGACTCCCTGAGTGTATGTAAATGATGAAAGAATTGTAATAATTTTTGCTGCTCCCATTATTTGTGAAGCTATAACTCCAAGCCATGCTACAGGTATAAGAAGAGATGAAATTTTTTGAACTTCTTCACCATAAAAATTTCCAAGCATATTTGGAAGATTATATCCTTTGAAATTTTTTATATAATTAGTAAGAGGATAAAGAAGAATAAGACCAAGAGCAGCACATAGCATAAGAGAACTTCCTGCCCAGCCACTGATATATGCAAAATCAACACTTCCAATTATTGCAGAACTACCTAGAATAGATGCTAAAAGACTTCCTGAAACTTGTAAAACACCTGCTTTTTTTCCTGCAACAAAAAAATCACTGTTATTTTTAACTTTTTTAAAAGATAAAATTCCTATAATGATTACAATAAAAAAATAAAAAAATAATATAAGTTCGTTCAATTTATGCTCCTTTATTTAAGAAAGAATTTTAAGTTCTCCATTATATACTGTTTCTATTTTTTGATTTTCTTTTAAAATAATAAGTCCTCCAGTATCATTTATTCCTATAATTTTTCCTGTGATTTTTTTTTCAGGAATTTTTATTTCAATATTTTTGTTAAGAAGATTGGTTCTTTCCATATATTCTTTTAAAATTTTCTTTCTGTTAGAAATATATTTTCTACAACAAACAAAATCTTCTATTTCATTTAGAACAGCTGAAATAAGCCCAGCTCTATTTATAGATTTATTAAGTTCTATTTTTAAAGAGGTATTTTTATTTTTTAAATTTTTAGGAAAATTACTGTTATTAACATTTATTCCAATACCTGTGACAGCATATTCAATTTTTCCTGTTTCTCCTTCAAGAGAACATTCAGTAAGGATACCACAGATTTTTTTTCCTGATATATTTATATCATTCCAGCTAAGAGTAGGAGAAAAGCCAGTGTATTTTTTTATTGCATTAAAGACAGCAAGAGAAACAGCAGCAGAGAAAAGTCTAAGAGAGTCTTGAAATACATTTTTTTTAAAGATTACAGTCATATATATTCCAGACTCTTTTGGAGAGTAGAAAAGTTTTTCAAATCTTCCTCTTCCTTTTGTTTGTTCTTCAGCGATAATAACATCACCATGCTCCAGAGAGAAACTGTGTAGTTTTGCATATGTATTTGTAGAATCTATTTTCTCAAAACAATAAATATGTTTTCCAAGTTCTTTTGAAAAAAGATTTTTTTTAATTTCATATTCAGATATAATATCTTCATTATCATCAATAAGTTTATACCCTTTGTTATTTATTCCTTCAATTTTGTAACCTTTTTCTTTAAGAGAATTAATTCCTTTCCAAATTGCAGTACGACTTACTCCAAGTTTACTGCTTAATATTTCTCCTGAAATAAAAGATTCACTATTATTTCTTAAAATTTCCAGAATTTTATATTTTGTCATAAAAATCTCCTCAAAATATATTTTCTATAATGGTATCATTGAAAATTTTTATTATCAACTTTTATTTTTCTGAAGGTTAACAATTTTATATTTTAGTATATTTATAATAAAAATTAAAAATTTATATATTTTATAAATATAAAAATAATAAAGAAATATAGAATATTAATAAAAAAATATTGACTGGAAGGGCTATTTGTTGTTAAATAGAACAGTAATATAAATTTTAAGGAGGAATCACATATGGTATCAGCAAGAGAATATGTAGAACAAGTTATTGAAGATGTAAAGAAAAGAGATGGAAATGACAGTGAATTTATTCAGGCTGTAGAAGAAGTTCTTGTGAGCTTAATCCCTTTCATAGAAAAAAATCCTCAATATATAGAGAGTAACCTTTTAGCAAGAATGTGTGAACCTGAAAGACAAATTATATTCAGAGTTCCTTGGGAAGATGACAACGGAAATATCCAAGTAAACAGAGGATTCAGAGTGCAGTTTAATGGTGTTATAGGTCCATATAAAGGAGGACTTAGATTTCATCCAGCAGTAAAAATAGGAACAATGAAATTTTTAGCTTTTGAACAGACTTTTAAAAACTCATTAACTGGTCTTCCAATTGGAGGAGGAAAAGGTGGAAGTGACTTTGATCCTATTGGAAAATCAGATAGAGAAATCAGAAGATTCTGTGAAAGCTTTATGACAGAACTATATCGTCATATAGGTCCTGATGTAGATGTACCTGCAGGAGATATTGGTGTAGGTGGAAAAGAAATAGGATATTTATATGGACATTACAGAAGAATAAAAGGAGCTTTTGAAAATGGAGTTCTTACAGGTAAAAATATAAATTTTGGAGGAAGTTTAATAAGACCAGAAGCAACAGGATATGGAGTTACATATTTTGTTCAGGAAATATTAAATGACATGGGAGAGAGCATAGAAGGAAAAACTGTAGCAGTTTCTGGATATGGAAATGTAGCATGGGGAGTATGTAAAAAAGTTACAGAACTAGGAGGAAAGGTAGTAACTATTTCTGAAAAAGATGGATATGTTTATGTTCCTGAAGGACTTTCAGAAGAACAAATAGAATACATGCTTTATTTAAGAGCACATACAAATCTTACACTAAAAGATTATGCTGAAAAATTTAATATAGAATATGTTGCTGGAAGAAAACCATGGGAAAGAAAAGTTGATATAGTAATACCATGTGCAATTCAAAATGAATTAAACCTAGAAGATGCAAAACAAATAGTTGCAAATGGAGTAAAAGTTGTATGTGAGGCAGCAAATATGCCATGTACTCCAGAAGCTGTTGAATTATTTGATGAAAATAAAATTCCTCATGCTCCTGGAAAAGCAGCTAATGCAGGAGGAGTTGCAGTATCTGCTCTTGAAATGAGCCAAAATAGTATGAGATATCAATGGACAGCAGAAGAAGTAGATGCAAAACTTCATCAAATAATGAAAGGAATCTATGCAAAAGCAAAAGCTATGAGTATTGAATATAATACAACTCTTGCAGCAGGAGCAAATATTGCAGGATTTAAAAAAGTGGCAGACGCAATGCTTGCACAAGGAATTTATTAATAAAAATGTAATTTAATAGAAAGAATAAGGGAATATATCATTGAAATTTAAAGGGAAATAAAAAAAGTAAAAAAATTAAATGTTTTTTAAAAAAATTTTTATTTGACATATTTATGACACAAACATCCTCTATAATTAAACCATGATGAATAAGAAATCATAAATATAACCCTACCCTAAAGTTTAAAATATGTAGTCCCTATGAAAGAGAGATGATTTAGTCATCTCTCTTTTATTTTGTATATTTTATTTCTTATTTTATAAAAAATTATGGTATAATTAAGTATTATTTTTGGGGATATGGGGAGGATTTTTATGAATGTTGATGAAATAAAAAAAGGATTTAAAATGGGCTTTCCTGTAGTTATAGGTTATGCACCTGTGGCAGCAACTTTTGGACTTATTTGTAAATCAGGAGGTTTTTCCCTTTTTGAAACTTTTGCTTTCTCATTTTTTGTTTTTGCTGGAGCAAGTCAGTTTATGGGAGTAAATCTTATAATGCTTGGTGTAGGTTCAGGAAGTATTATTTTTACTACTTTTCTAGTAAACTTAAGACATTTTCTTATGAGTTCTGCAATAAGTAAAAGGCTTGATGAAAATTGCAAAAAATTAATTCCTGTTATTGCATATGGAATAACAGATGAATCATTTTCAATAGCCTCTCTTACAGAGGGAAAAATAAAAGCTGAATATATGTTATCTCTTGAGTTTATAACTCATTTAGCATGGTGGGGATTTAGTATATTAGGATATATTTTTGGAGAATTTCTTCCAAAAGATTTAAGTGTAAGCATGGGAATAGCAATTTATGCTTTGTTTATAGCAATGATAGTTCCTCAGATGAAAAAATCAAAATATGTGACAGCTATTGTAATTCTTTCTGGAGTTATTAATTGGGGAGCAAAAGAAATGAGCTTTCTTCCAAAAGGTTGGAGCATAATTATTGCAATAATAGCGGCATCTTTTGCAGGAAGCTTTTTATTAGAGAAGGAGGAGAAAGAAAATGATAAATAAAATTTTAATTGTTATAATAGGAATGGCTGTAGTAACATATATACCAAGACTTCTTCCTTTTCATATTGTTTCTAAAATGAATCTCTCTAAAAGAATGACTTTGTTTTTGAAATGTATTCCTTATTCAGCATTGGGGGCTTTAATTCTTCCAGATGTATTCAGAGCTGTAGAGGGAAATAACACTGCATCTTTTATAGGAGCAGTTACAGCAGTGGTTTTAACATATATTTTTAAAAATATGATTCTGACAGTTATAGGATCTATAGCAGCAGTGTATCTTGTAATAATTTTATAAAGGCAGGTAAAAAATAAAATGGAAAACAGTGGAGAAAAAAATACTTTCTGGAAATCATGGTTTAAATTTGTAGGAATACTGATATTAATTTTTTTAGGTTGGGCAGCTCTTATTTTTATCTGTGATAGAATTTTTGGAAAAAGATTTGAACAGCTTAAATATATTCATTATTTTATTCTTTTAGTTGTAATTTTAAAAGCTAAAAAGTGGTTTTTAAAAGAAATTGATTTTAAAAAAGAGGAAGAGAAAAAAACAGAAGAGAAATAAATCAGAAACAACGAAATTATTAAAAATATCTGTAAAAATAAATTTTACAGATATTTTTTTATGAAATAGTTTCTTTTTAAATTAAAAGTGATATAAAAAAAGAGGTTGACTTGTGAGCGACTCAGACCTTTAAAATTGATTTATATTAAAAGTGCTAACCTTTTAGTATAATAATTTCTCAAAAGGACTCTGAGACAGCCTTCTCAACTGTCAGAGAGTCCTTTATATTATTTATTTAAAAAAGAAAGGAAATTTTTAGGCATTTGGTTATGAAAGGTAAAACGGAATTATTTACAGTAGGGGAACTGGCAAAAATATTGGGAGTAAATAAAAATACAATTCTTCATTATGACAGAGAGGGAGTCATAAAGGCTATAAGAAATGATGATACTAATTACAGATATTATGATAAAAACAGTATTCAAAATTTTAAAATAGTATTAAAACTTAGAAAATTAGGATTTTCACTTGATACAATAAAAAAAATGGGAAAATATGTGGAAGAAAAAAATTATCCTTCTATTCTTGAAATAATGAAAAATAAAATAGAAAAAAGTAAAAGAGAGATAGAAGAAATTGAAAAAAATATGAAAATTTTAGAAAGTCATGAAAAATATATGGAATATCTTAATGATATGGAAGAGGAAAAACAAAAAGAAAATTTTAATGATGAACAAGAAGATTTCTTTTGCATAAAAACCTGTAAAGAAGAAAAGGGAATATTTATAGATGTTGAGGATATTGAAAAGAATCATAAAAGATTTGTGGAAAAAGAACTAAAAAGATATAAGAGAGATTTTGTTTGGCTTAAAAAACAATTTTTTGGAAAAGGAATATCAAAGGAGAATATTTTAAAAGAAAATTATAGATGTGATAGATTTATAATAAAAGCAGATATAGAAAGTTATCCTGATAAATATATTTTTCCTGAAGGAGAATATGCTCTTTTATATTTGAAAAAGGATAGAACAAGATCTTCAGCAATAGAGGAACTTATGGAAAAGATAAAAGAAAGTGGATATGAAATATCAGGAGATCTTTTTATAGAAAATATATCTCTTTTTGAAGAAGAAAATGAACCAGAAATGAGAGTATTAAAAATTCCTATAAAATCCTTGACCTCTGAGTAACACAGAGGTTTAAAATACTTACATATCATAGAGTATATAATTTTTTATATATTTTATGTTTGAGAAAATATTTGAGGGAGGATTTTATTATGAAAAAATTAGTACTTTTATTAGGAGCATTATCACTTGTATCTTCAGTTGCTTATGCAAAAGAAGTAGTCCCTGCAGTAGAAGAAGTTACTGTTGTTGAAGAAGCACCAGTTGCAGCACCAGCTTTAACAGTTACATATTTTGGACAAGGATTAGAATTTGATAATACTTCTGGAGGATTAGATGTTGCAGAAGGAATGCACTTCTCTAACTCTGTTGGATTAGCATATGATGATTGGACATTTGATTTAATGGCAAGAAAATCTTGGTCTGTTGACTCTGATGAAGGAATCCATTCAACTGGATCTTACAGAATAGATTTAGATGCTTGGAAAAAAGTAAATGATAATCTATCTGTTGGAGCTAGATGGAGACAAGAAAAAGATATGGATAGATATTACTTAAGAACTAAATATAACTATGGAATGTTCTCAGGAAATATTGATGCTGCATACCAATCAACTAATGATGCAGAGTCAGGAAGAGATGGATACTATGTTGAAGCAACTCCAGTTGCAGTAACAGTTGGACCAGTTACTTTAGGATACTATTTCAAAACTGAATCTAATATAGTTGCAGAAGGAGAAAGAACAGCAGCAGGAATTGACCACTGGTACAGACATCAATTAAGAGCATCTATGCCAATATATCAAGGAGAAAAATTAAATGTTGGTGTTCAATATGCTTGGGAATTTGCTAATGATATTGAAATAGATGGAAAAGATACAACAAATGCGTATACTCTAAAACATGACAACAATTCGCATATCTTATGGTTAAATGCATCTTATGCTGTAACAGAAAACTTAACAATTTCTGGATACTATGAATATGATATGTTTGAATGGGAAGAAGAAGGAAATGGAACTTCTTATGTTAAAAATGGAGGAAACGATACAGGAAGTAAAGATTCAGACAAATACTACGGAGAATTCTACATTGGATGGACTTATACATTCTAGTTTGAGTTAAAAAATTAACTAACCAATCCAGACTTAAAAGATAAATACAGAAACAGGTGTTGATTTCAGCACCTGTTTTTGTTTTAAAAGTAAAAATAAAACTGCTACATTTTATTTGCAGCAGTCAGTTTTTTAATTATTTTCATCTTTATTATCTTGATAAATACTATAAAGTCCTTTACTACTTAAATCGTGGCAATATTCATCAATTTCTTCAATTTCAGCAGAAAGAATTTTTCCAAGTCCTCCTGTTGCAATTACATAAGCATCTTCTCCTACGATTTCTTTTATTTTTTTGATGATATGTTTTATTTGTCCTGCATATCCATAGAATATACCAGCCTGAATCTGAGTTATTGTGTCTACTCCAAGAACTGATTCAGGAGAAGTGAACTTAACTTTTGGAAGTTTTGCAGTATTATTGCAAAGAGCATTTATTCCCATTTCTATTCCTGGAAGGATTCCTCCTCCTATACGGACATTTTTTTGAAGAACATCATAAGTAGTTGCTGTTCCAAGATCAAAAATTATAAGAGTTTCTTTATCTGGGAAATCTTTTAAAGCTTGAACAATATCTATTATTCTGTCAGCTCCGAAACCAGTTGGGTTTATATTTGGTGCAAATGTGAACGGAAGTTTTTTATCAAGGCTTACTATCATAGGTTCAATGTTAAAATATTTTCTTCCAAAAAACTGAAATATTGTAATAAGGTTAGGTACAACAGATGAAAGTATGATACCATTTACATCTTGAATTTTAATATTATTAAATTTTGAAATATTTCTGAAGTATGAGAAAAATTCATCTTCAGTCATTCTTTCGTTTGTTGCTATTCTAAATGTAAGAAGAATATTCCCTGTATTGTCAAAAACTCCAGTAACAATATGAGTATTCCCTATATCACAAGTTATAAGCATAATTTTTTTCCTCCGATTTGGATTATATTAACATACTCAATTATAGTATAAAATAAAAAAAAATACAAAGAATAGTTTAAAAATTTGTGGTATATTATAGTGAGAATGAAAATTTGGAAGGAGATGTCATGACAGGAGTAGGAATTGTAGTTGAGTATAATCCTTTTCATAATGGACATAAGTATCATTTAAAAAAAGCTAAGGAAAAAGGCGATGTAGTAATAGCTGTCATGAGTGGAGACTTTGTTCAAAGAGGAGAACCTGCTTTTTTAAACAGATGGGAAAGAGCAGAATCAGCTATTGCAGAAGGTGTGGATATTGTAGCTGAACTTCCTGTTTTTTATTCTGTTCAAAGTGCAGAAATTTTTGCAAGAGGAGCTGTAGGAATTTTAAATTATTTAAAAGTTTCAAAAATGATTTTTGGTTCAGAAAGCAGTGATATTGACAAATTAAAAAAAATAATACAGCTGGAAGAAAATAAAGATTTTATAGAAGAACTTCAGAAATATCTAAAACAGGGAGATTCTTATCCTACTGCTTATAGTAAAGCTGCAGAAATTTTTATGGGAAAAGAATACACAGTAAAATCAAATGATATTTTAGGAATAGAATATTTAAGAGCCTTAGAGTTTTGGAAATCTGAAATAATTCCTTATACACTAAAAAGAGAGGGTGTAGATTATCATTCTCATGAGTATGATGAAAATATTGCAAGTGCAACAGGAATAAGAAAGATGTTTGAAAATAAAGAAGATGTAAAAAAGATTAAAAAATTTATTCCTGAAAAATCATTAGAAATAATTTTAAAGGCTGTTTCTGAAGAAAGAACAGCGAGAATTTCTGAATTTTATAATCTTATAAGATATGGAATTTTATCTCAGAAAGAAAATCTAAAAAATATTCAGGATATGGAAGAGGGATTTGATAACAGACTTTATGAGGCTGCTTTTATATGTGAAAATTATGAAGAGTTTTTAAAAAAAATAATGACAAGAAGATTTACAATAGGAAGAGTTCAAAGAATACTGATTCATATACTTCTTGGAATTACAAAAGATATAACAGAAGATGTAAAAAAAAGGATTCCGTATATAAGAATTATGGGATTTTCTGAAAGAGGAAGAGAATATTTAAAAAAATTAAAACATGAAGAAAATATAAAAATTATAACTTCGTTAAAAAATATTCAGAAAATTCTTTCAGAAGATGAAAGAAAATATCTTGAATTTAATGAAAAAGCAGGAAAAATTTATGGAATAATAAATCCATATGTAAATAGAAAAATACCTTTGATGAATTTCAAAGGAATGGGAGAGTAAAAATGAATTTATCTAAAAAGACACAAATATTTTATGGAATGGGTGTAAGCTATGCAATAGCTGACCAAATTTTTGCACAGTGGATTTTATATTTTTATCTGCCTCCAGAGAGCTCGGGCTTAAAACCTGTTATGGCTCCAGTTCTTATTTCAATAGCTCTTGCAATTTCAAGAATTGTTGATATGATTACAGATCCAGCAGTGGGATATATTTCAGATAAAATAAATACAAGATGGGGAAGAAGGATTCCTTTTATAGTAGCAGGAAGCATTCCTTTAGGACTTGCAACAGTTGCATTTTTTTATCCTCCTTTAGGAAATGATACAATTACATTTATTTATCTTGCTGTAATAGGTTCTCTGTTTTTTACTTTTTATACAATAGTAGGAGCACCATATAATGCTCTTATCCCTGAAATAGGAACTACGATGGAAGAGAGATTGGATCTTTCAACTTGGCAGTCAGTATTTAGGCTTTTATATACAGCAGTGGCAATGATAATTCCAGGAGTTCTTATAAAAGTAATAGGAGATGGAGATACTGTTTTAGGAATAAGAGGAATGGTAATAATTTTAAGTATAGCTGCTTCTCTTGGAGGATTTATAACAGTTTTTGGTGTATCTGAAAAAAATTATTCAAAAGGAGAAACATCAAAAATAACATTTAAAGAAACAATGCAAGTAATAACAGCAGACAAAAATTTTATATATTATCTTTTTGGACTTCTGTTCTTCTTTATAGGTTTTAATACTTTAAGAGCAACTATGAATTATTATGTTGAAGATATAATGGGATATGGAAAAAGTCAGATAACAATAGCTTCAGCTATTCTTTTCGGAGTTTCAGCTCTGTTTTTCTATCCAACAAACATACTTTCTAAAAAAATAGGATATAGAAAAGTAATGCTAGGGTGTTTAAGTCTTCTTACAATATTTACAATAATGCTTTTTCTTCTTGGGAAAATCATTCCTGTTTCATTTGGATTTATTCTTTTTGGACTTATAGGAATTCCTGTGGCAGGTGGAGCATTTATATTCCCTCCAGCAATGCTTAGTGAAATAAGCAGCAGAATTACAGAAAGAACAGGAAATAAAATAGAAGGAATATGCTTTGGAATACAAGGATTTTTCTTAAAAATGGCATTTATGCTTTCAATTCTTATTCTTCCGTTTATTTTGGTTTTGGGAGGAACAGCAGGAGCTGTAACAAAATATGGGATTTATGGAACAGCAATTTTTTCTGCATTATCTTTTATAGCAGCATTTTTCTTTTATTATAGATATAAGGAAAATTAAAAGTTTTTAAGGGGCAGGTTATGGGCAGCATAATATTGGCAGCAGTTGAAATTTTAACAGCAGGGGCAGGGTTATACTTTGTCCCTTTTTTTACATTATTTTTTATGTCAGCATTTTTTCTTCTTTATCTTTATTTTGGTTTTAAAATAAGAAAGCCTGTTTATTATATAGTTTTGATTATATTTTTGCTAAGAGTTTTATTATCTGTTGACTTTGAAGGGTTTAACAGAGAAGGAATGATTGAAATTAAAAGTAATATAGTAAATGGAAGAGGGAGTGTAGAAAAAATAGAAAATAAATTTCCTTTGGAAAATATTTATATTTCCGTTGAAAATATACCTGATGGAAAATATATTTTCTATGGATTTGGAGAAAAAATTTCTGATAAGTATAATTTTTATGATTTTAAAGTAAAAGATAAAAAAGAAATTCCTTTAAATAGATTTGAAGTATTTTTTGAAAAAAGATTTCAAACTTTAGAAAAATATCTATCTAATAGATGCAACAATTTTTTAAAAGGAGTAGTTTTAGGAGAAAGAAGGTATATTTATAATAATATAAGAGAGAAATTTACTTACTGTGGAACAGCTCATCTTCTTGCTATATCTGGACTTCATATAGGAGTTGTTACAGGGATAATTCTTTTTATATTAAATATTTTTAAAATGAAGAGAGAGATTAAATATGCCCTTGCCTTAATTTTTCTTACATTTTATATGCTTGGAATAACAGATAGTCCTTCAGCTTTCAGAGCTTATATAATGGGAGCTGTTTTTCTTACAGGGAAAATATTTTATGAAAAAAGTGATATAAGAAAATCGCTTGCTCTTGCAGTTATAATAAATCTTATTATAAATCCTGTATCTCTTGGAAATTTATCTTTTATATTTTCTTATCTTTGTTTATTTTCAATCGTATACATATATCCTGAATGGCGTATTGTAAAAGAAATAAAATATAAAAATATTTTAAATTTTTTAATTTTTACAGGAATAATTCAAATTTTTATAACTCCAGTATCAGTTTATTTCTTTGGAACAATTCCTTTTCTTTCATATTTTACAAATTTTATTCTTACTCCTATTGGAATGATTTTTGTAACACTTGGATTTATAAGTTTTTTTATTCCAGAGATATTTATTTTGGCAGTCTCTCCTTTGCTTCAAGGAATTTATAATATGATAGAGGTATTATTAAACTTTTTCAGTAAGATTCCCTATCTAATAATAAAGTACGATGGTGATTTAACATTGAAATTTATAATTTTTATTTATATAATATTAGCTGTCTTATTTTTAAAAAAGAAATTATATAGAAAAAAATAAGTTAAGGAAGGAAAAATATGTTTGATGAAATTAAAAGATATTTTGAAAGATTAAAATATGAAAACGGAGGATTTCCAATAGGTGTAAAAATACTTGGAATAATTATTTTTGTATTTTTTATATATAATGTTGGTTTTAATTTAATATTTAGACCATATATTCTTATATATATTTTTATTCTAATATTTTCTTTGCTCCTTCATGAATTAGGACATGGATATATGGCAAAATTATGTGGGGATAATACAGCTTTATATTATGGAAGACTTTCCTTAAATCCTTTGAAACATCTTGATCCTTTAGGAACAATTCTTCCAGTTCTTTTGATTTTAGGAGGTTTTCCTGTTATAATGGGGTGGGCAAAGCCAGTTCCTGTAAATTATAATTATTTGAGAAATGGGAGAAAGGGAGAATTTCTTGTAGCTTCTGCAGGAGTTATGGTAAATTTTTTACTTGCATTAATAGGAAGTATTATTTTTAAATATTACCCATTTACAACTTATGTAGGGGCAGATATTGTAGGATATTTTATACATATAAATATAATTCTTGGAGTTTTTAACCTTATACCGATTCCTCCTCTTGATGGTTCAAGAATAATAGCAAGTATGGGAGATGAAAGTTTAAGATATAAGGTTTTTGATTATGATAAATATGGTTTAATTCTTATAATTTTTCTTGCATGGACAGGAATTTTAGGAAGAATGATTTATACTTTGTCAAAAGGAGTATATTTTTTAATAAATCTTATTATTTTTTAGGGAGAGCCGATGAGGACAGTAGGAAAAGAGTGTGTTATTGAATTTGAAGAAAAAAAATCAAAATTTATAGGTTATATAAAACCTGTATCTACAAAGGAAGAAGCAGAAAAATTTATAGAAATGATAAAAGCTAAGCACAGTGATGCTACTCATAATTGTTCAGCTTATAAAGTTACTGATAATGGACAGGAATATTTTAAAGTAGATGATGATGGAGAGCCAAAAGGGACAGCTGGAAAACCAATGGGTGATATAATAACTTATATGGAGGCAGAAAATCTTGCAGTTGTTGCAACTCGTTATTTTGGAGGGATAAAACTTGGTGCAGGAGGATTGGTAAGAGCTTATGCTAAAACTGCAAAACTTGCAATTCAGGAAGCAGGAATAGTTGATTATGTTAAAAAAGCAGTTTATATACTTGATTTTGGATATGATAAAACAGCTGAGGTAGAACAAGTAATTTATAAAAATGGAGATGAAATTATAGAAAAAGGATATCATGATAGAGTAACTTATAAAGTATCTCTTTCAGAAGAAAGTATAAAAGAGCTTATAGAAAAACGGGACATTGTAATGATAGATGTATAAAAGGGAAAAGGGCATTTAAATATGTTAAAAAATTATTTTTTAACTATTTGACTGCTCTTTTTTTTATTTTTATTTAAACTTTTGCAGGATTTTTTACTTCTAATTAGGGTATAAATTTTTTAAAGAAAAAGGAGGAAAAAACAGAAGAATGAACAAAAAAATAATTTTTATGTTTTTAATGATTTCTTTTGCAGGATGTTCTTTGATACCTAAAACAGAAACCAGAGAACTAGTGAGAGCAAAGGATATTATTACAGGAACAGAAGAACAGGAAAAACTTATTTTTACAGAAGACAACTGGTGGAGCATTTATGATGATGAAACTTTAAATAGTCTTATAAATTTAGTTTTATCAGAAAACAATGATTTAAAAATAGCACAGCTTAATATAGAAAAATCAAATGAAGCTGTTAAATTAGCAGAGGCTCAAGGGGGACTGCATATTGACTTTTCAGGAAATTTTAAAAGAGAAAAGACAAGTAAAAATGGAACAGTGCTTCCTCCTTTTGGTGGAAAAATATTTAATATAGGAACTCTTGGACTGGAAGCTGGATATGATGCTGATATTTTCAATAAGTTTAAATCTTTAGCTGAAGAACAAAAATATCGTACTGAAGCAGTGAAAATAAATTCAAAGTGGATAGAAATCAATGTTGCAGGAAAGATAGCAAAACTTTATGTTTATTGGAAATATTTGCAGGAAGAAGAAAAAAATCTTACAGAGCAAAAAAATATATTGGTAAAAGTAAAAAATCTTTATAAAAAATCAATAAAAATAGGAACAGGAACAGAAGAAAATTTATGGACTCTTGAAAATAATATAAGACTTTTAGATTCTCTTATAGAAGAGAACAACATGAACAAACAGATAACTTTAAATAATTTAAATATTCTTGCAGGAAATGAGAGTTCAGAGAAAATAAAGGAGATATTATCACAGAACACTTGTAGTATGGATACTATTTTTGCAGAAAAAGTAAAAATACCTCAAAGTATAAATTCAGATATAATAGTTTCCAGACCTGATATAGAATATTATTTAATGCTTATAAATGCTCAGGAAGAACATTTAAAATCAGCGAAAGCTGATTTTTATCCTCGGTTCAGTATAAACGGATCATATGGATTTGAAGCAGTTAATTTTAATAATGTTCTTAAAAAGGGATCTATTTTAGGATTTATAGGACCAAGTATTTATCTTCCTATTTTTCATGAAGGAAGTATAAGAAGTAATTATAAAATAGCAGGAATAGATTTAAATATCTTTATTGAAGAATATAATAAAGCTGTTATAAATGCTTATAATGAAATAGGCAATGAACTTTATAAGACAAAAACTTTAAAAAAATCACTTTTAAATTCAGATATGAATATTATAAATGAGAAAAAAATACTTCATGAAAATGAAAAGAGACTTAAAATAGGAACAAAATCAGAATATGAATATCTTTTAGATAAATATAATTTTACAGAAAAGATTCTTTCAAATAAGCAGGAACACTTAAAATATTATGTGCAGCAGTTAAATTTAATAAATGCAGCAGGGGGATCATATAAAAAGTAGGAGGAAATTAACATGGATGAAAATAAAATTGATGAAAAAAATATAAAAAAATCAGAAAATTATGTAGATGAAAAAGATAAAAAAGAGCAGGATAATAAACAGAGGAAAAAAGCTTTGGGAAAAATGTCTTTGTTTATTTTAATTTTAATATTAATAGGTGTAGGTTATGGAGCTTATTGGGTATTCTATGGAAAGCGTTATGTTAAAACAGAAAATGCTTATGTAAACAGCAGTCAAAATGTTGTTACAGCACAGACAGCAGGGCGTATAAAAATAATAGCTGCAGAAAATACTCAGGAAGTTCAGAAAGGTCAGCTGATAGCCTCAATAGATGATACAGATTATAAAATAGCTTTAGAAAATGCAGCGGCTGATTTAGGAAAATCAGTCCGTGCTTACTTTAATTTAACTTCTAATGCAGGACAAATAGAAGATGAACTGATTTCAAGAGAAAGTCAGTTAAAGAAAGCAGAGACAGATTTTGCTATGGACAGAGCCTCTTATAATGCAGGACTTATAAGTAAACTTCAATATGAAACAAGCAAAAATAATTTTAGAATAGCTCAGGCTGCTGTAAATCAAAGTAGAAAAGCTCTTACAAATGCTAAAACTCAGGCAGAAAGTAGTTCTATCTATAATCACCCTGATGTTCAAAGAGCAATTGCAGCTTATAAAAATGCTTATGTAAATCTTATGAGAACAAAAGTTTATGCCCCTGAAAGTGGAAAAATAGTAAAAAAATCAGTCTTTTTAGGACAACAAGTTAATCCTTCCCAAGAACTTATGACTATTATTAATTTAAAAAATATATGGGTAGATGCCAATCTTAAAGAAACTCAGATGAAAAATATTAAAATTGGTGACAGAGTAAGAATGAAAAGTGATATAAATGGCAAAATATACAGTGGATATATTCAAGGAATTTCAGCTGGAACAGGAAGTGCACTTTCTCTTATTCCAGCTCAAAATGCAACAGGTAACTGGATAAAAATTGTTCAGAGAGTTCCAGTCCGTGTAGTTTTTGATGAGGACAGTCTCAAAGAAAATGGAAGTATTCCTGTGGGAAGTTCTATGACTGTTGAAATAAATACAGATATAATAAATAAAAATATAGTTCCTTATGAAAGAGAAGAATCTACTCTTTATACAGTTGATGAAACTGAAATGAATAAAGAAATTGATAAAATAATAAAAAATAATATAGGAAAAAAGTAGGAGGCTGGTATGGGAATATCATTAGACATTATACTGGCAACTGTTGCTCTTTCAATAGGATCTTTTATGAATGTTCTTGACAGTACCATTGTAAATGTTTCTCTTTCACATATTGCAGGAGATTTTGCTGTTGCTCCAACACAGGGGACATGGGTTATAACATCTTATGCTGTATCTGAAGCTATTTTTCTTCCTCTTATAGGCTGGCTTACAAAAAGATTTGGAATAGTAAGACAATATATAATGGCAACACTTTTTTTTACAATAGCAAGTGTTTTATGTGGAATAAGTTTTAACTTTGGATTTCTTCTTTTTGCAAGAGTACTTCAAGGAATAGTTGGAGCAAGTATGATTCCTCTTTCACAAACTCTTATGATGGGATTTTATCCTAAAGATAAAAAGGCTGTTGCTCTTGGAATATGGTCTATGACAATAATTCTTGCTCCAGTTCTTGGTCCAGTGATAGGAGGATGGATAACAGATTCGTTTTCATGGAGAGGATGTTTTTATATAAATGTGCCTTTTGGAATTTTATCTACATATGTAGTTTATTATATCTTTAAGAAGAGAGGATATAAAGATAAAACAGAAAAAGCTCCTATAGATATAGTAGGACTTATATTTTTAACAATAGGAATATCATCTCTTCAAATAATGCTTGATAAAGGAAATGACCTTGATTGGTTTTCAAGTAAAACAATAGTAGTTCTTGCAATATTGGCTTTTGTATTTTTAACTCTTCTTACAATATGGGAATGGTATCATAAAGATCCTATGGTAAATATAAAACTTTTTCTAAACAGGAATTTTACTGTTGGAGCACTGAGTATTTCAATAGGATCAGCTGCTTTTTTCGCTTCTGTTGTGGTAATTCCTTTATGGCTTCAAAACTATATGGGATACACAGCTCTTAAAAGTGGTATGGCAACCTCAACTCTTGGAATAGCTATAATGTTTATAGCTCCAATTCTTGGAACACAGCTTAATAGATTTGATGCAAGAAAGGTTGTTGTATTTGGATTTATATCTTTTACAATTTCAAGTTTTGCAACAGGAAATTATACTCCAGATGTAACAGCAGGGTATATAGCTTTTTCAAGATTTCTTTCAGGAATAGGTCTTGGTTTTTTCTTTCTGCCTCTTAATACAATTACTCTTTCTGAAATTTCAGATAGGGAAATGGCAGGAGCTTCGGGACTTTATAATTTTATGAGAAATATAGGAAATAGTTTTGGTACATCTCTTTCTGTAAACTTTTGGAATCACAGAATGGCAATACATCATCAGGATATGGTGGCAGCAGTAAATACAGGAAATCCAAATTTTATATCTTATCTTCATAATACAGCAGGAACATTTCAAGATAAACTTGTTGTAATAAATAATATAATTACAGAGCAAGCTGCTATAATGGGAGTAAATGATATCATAATTGGAAGTGGAGTTCTTATTCTGCTTTTAATTCCTCTTGTAATGCTTGCAAGAAAAACAAATAAGTAAAATTTTCACAGGCTCTGATTTAAAAATATGAGCCTGTGATTTTTTATTTTTTGAAATCAGAAATGAAATAAAAAATAATTTTATAAAAGTAATGAAACCCAATAAAAAACTTTAAAAAAACAGTGTTAAATGATATAATAATTTATAAAATAGATAAAGAATATAATGGGAGAATATGGCAAAATGATACTTAAATGTTTTTTACTGGTTTTAATAGGAGCATTGATAGGATGGATAACTAATTTTATTGCTATCAAAATGCTTTTCAGACCATATAAAGAAGTTAATTTAATTTTTTTCAAAATACAAGGACTGCTTCCTAAAAGAAGAAATGAAATAGGAAATAGTATTGCAGAAGTTGTTAATAATGAACTTGTGTCTATAAAAGACATAATATCAAAAATATCATCTGAAGATATAGAAGAAAATATAGGTGCTGTTGTAGATAGAATACTTGAATCAAGGCTGAAAGAGGAGATTATTAAAAATTTTCCAATGGCAGCATTTTTTTTGAGTGAGTCTATGCTTGATAAAATAAGAAATATTATAAAACAAAGCATTTTAGAAAATAAAGATGAGATGATGACAGTTTTTGCAGAATATCTTGAAAGTAAAGTAGATATTAAAAGTATTATAGTTGAAAAAGTAAATGCTTTTTCTTTGGAAAAAATTGAGGAAATAATAATTACTCTTGCAAAGAAAGAATTAAAGCATATTGAGTATATAGGAGCAGTTCTTGGAGGAGTAATAGGACTTGTACAATTTGCTGTTGTAACATTTATTTAAAGGAGCAGAGATTTTTAATGGATAGAATAGTTACAGACAAAGAGCTTGCCAATGAAACAGATTCTCAGAAAAGTCTCAGACCAAAAAGATTTTCAGAATATATAGGTCAGACAAATTTAAAAGAAAAAATGGGAATATTTATTGAAGCAGCCAAAAGAAGAGGAGGATGTATAGACCATACACTTTTATATGGCCCTCCAGGACTTGGAAAAACAACTCTTGCTGGTGTAATTGCCAATGAGATGAATGTAAATCTTAAAATTACTTCAGGTCCTGTTCTTGATAAGGCAGGAGATTTAGCTGCTATACTTACATCTCTTGAAGAAAATGACATTCTTTTCATAGATGAAATACACAGGCTTAATACTTCAGTAGAGGAAATTCTTTATCCTGCTATGGAGGATGGAGAGCTGGATATAATAATTGGAAAAGGGCCAGCTGCAAGATCTATAAGAATAGAACTTCCAAAATTTACTCTTATAGGTGCAACAACAAGAGCAGGGCTTTTAAGTTCTCCGTTGAGAGACAGATTTGGTGTAAGTCATAGAATGGAATATTATACAGAAGAAGAACTTATACAGATTCTTATAAGAGGAGCAAAAGTTTTAGGAGTAGAAATAGAAAGAGAAGGAGCTTCTGAGATTGCAAGAAGAAGCAGAGGAACACCAAGAATAGCAAATCGTTTTTTAAAAAGAGTAAGAGATTATTCTGAAATAAAAGGAAATGGAATTATTACAAAAAGAATAGCAGGAGAAGCGTTAAGACTTTTAGGAGTTGATAATGAAGGTCTTGATGAACTTGACAGAAATATTATTTTTTCAATAATGAAAAATTATGGAGGAGGTCCAGTTGGTATAGAGACTCTTTCACTCCTTCTAGGAGAAGATAAAAGAACAATAGAAGAGGTTTATGAACCTTATTTGGTTAAAACAGGATATATAAAAAGAACTCCAAGAGGGAGAATGGTAACCAATAAAGCAAAGGAACATTTTGAAATTAAGGAGTAGAAAAAATGAAAATAAGTACAAAAGTAAGATATGGTTTAAAAGCACTTGTTTATATAGCAGATGAAAGTTCTAAAGGAAGACTTGTAAGAATAAAAGAAATTTCAGAAAAAGAGGATATTTCAGTTCAATACCTTGAACAGATTCTTTATAAACTTAAAAATGAAAATATAATTGAGGGAAAAAGAGGGCCTAACGGAGGATACAGACTTATGAGTGAGCCTGAAAGTGTAACTCTTTATAAGCTCTATAAAATTCTTGATGATGACACAAAAGTTATAAACTGCAATGAAAATGTAAAAGAAACAAAGGACTGTAATGAAGAAAATTGCAATAATAGTTGCATTTGGAGAAAACTAGACAGCGCTATGAAAGAAATTTTAAAAAGTACAACACTGGCAGAACTTATAAAAAACAGAGATATGATATAGGAGTTTATTGTGATAAGTGTTATAATAGAGAGTAAAAATATTAATCTTGATAAAATTATAATAGATGATAAAAATGATGTTAATCATTTAAAAAACTCTTTCAGGGTTAAAGAGGGAGAAACTGTAAGAGCTGTTGATGGTGAAAATGAATATATCTGTAAGGTAGCTGTTATTGATAAAAAAGAAATCACTCTTGATATTGTTGAGATAAAGAAAGATACAACAATAAAAAATACAGAAATAACAGCTGGATTAAGTATAATCAAAAATGATAAGATGGAGCTTAGTATTCAAAAACTTACAGAAATAGGTGTTGATAAAATAATTCCCCTTGAAACTAAAAGAACAATTGTAAAACTAAATGGGAAAAAAGATAAATGGGATGTTATTGTAAAAGAAGCAACAAAACAATGTCAAAGAGTAAAGCTTCTTGAAATAGAAAATATAAAAAAATTAAAAGATGTAGATTATTCACAGTATGATTTGGTAATTGTTCCTTATGAATGTGAGGAGGAGTACAGTTTAAAAAATCTTTTAAAAGGACTTGAAACTGTACCAAAGAAAGTTCTGTACTTAATAGGAGCTGAAGGGGGCTTTGATATAAGCGAGATAGAATATCTGAAATCAATTGAAAATGTAAGAATAGTTACACTTGGAAAAAATATATTGAGAGCAGAGACAGCTTCTATCGTAGTAGGAGGAATATTAGTAAATGAGTTTCAATAAAAAAGTAGCATTTTATACTTTAGGCTGTAAAGTAAATCAATATGAAACAGAGAGCCTTAAGAATAAACTTATAAAACTTGGATATGAAGAAGTGCCATTTGAAGAAAGTGCAGATTTTTATGTTATAAATTCATGCACAGTTACATCTGTAGCAGATAGGAAAACAAGAAATATTCTAAGAAGAGCTAAAAAAGCAAACGACAAATCAAAAGTTATTGTTACAGGGTGTTATGCTCAGACAAATGGAAAAGAGCTTCTTGAAATAGATGAAGTTGATTATGTTGTAGGAAACAGTAATAAAACAGAGGTTATAGACCTTATAGAAAATATAGAGGGGAAATCATCTTCCTCTCATGTTGTGCTTAGTGATATTTTTAAAGAAAATGAGTATAAAGAACTTGAATTTTCAACATACAGAGAAATGTCAAGAGCTTATATAAAGATTCAGGATGGATGTAATAATTTTTGCTCATACTGCAAAATTCCTTTTGGAAGAGGAAAAAGCAGATCAAGAAAACTTGAAAATATAATAGAAGAAGCAGAAAAATTAGCAGCAGAAGGTTTTAAAGAAATAATTCTTATAGGAATAAATCTTGGTGCATATGGAGAAGATTTTGATGAAAAGATAACTTTTGAAGATCTTCTTGAAGCTGTAGTTAAAGTTGAAGGAATTACAAGAGTAAGAATAGGTTCTATGTATCCTGATAAGATTAATGACAGATTTGTTGAAATAATGAAAAATAATAAAAAAATAATGCCACATCTTCATATATCTCTTCAGTCATGTAATGATGAAGTCTTAAAAGGAATGAGAAGAAAATATGGAACATCGCTTATAAGAGAAAGACTTTCTCTTTTAAGAGAAAATGTACCTAATATAGAATATACAGCAGATGTTATTGTAGGTTTTCCTGGAGAAACAGAAGAAATGTATGAAAGCAGCAAACAGATGATAAAAGAAATAGGTTTTTCTACACTTCATGTGTTTCCTTATTCAGAAAGAGAAAATACTCTTGCAGCTTCTTTTGAAAATAAAGTATCTCCTGCTGAAAAGAAAAGAAGGGCAGCAGATTTAGAAAACTCTGAAAAAGAAAGTGCTGTAGAGGTAAGGAAAAAGTATATAGGAAAAGTTCTGAATGTTCTTATTGAAGAGAAAAAAGGAAACGGATACTATGGATACAGTGAAAATTATCTGAGAGTAAAAATAAAAGATAGGGAAGATTTAATTTTAAATGTAAATGATGAAGTTAATGTAAAAATTACTGGGTGTGAAAAGGAGTTGTTGACAGGTGAAATTTAACAGAAATAAATCGTCAAATCCAAGAGTAAAATATGTTCTTGGAGGTTTCATTGTTTTAGTTGTGCTTACAGGAACTTTAATTTATAATCTTATAAGTGGAAACAAAGATATAAAAGAGTGGGACAGATATATGATTATAGGAAAGGATAATATATTTGTAGTTTATGAAGATAAACTTGCAATAAAAATTCCTTTTGACATTCAAGTTGATAAAGATATAAGTTTCAGAGATTTAATAAAAGTTAAAAACTATGAAGAAATTTTAAACAGAGTAAATGGAGTTCTTCCTGAAAAAGTTGAAAAATATAAAGTTATAAAGTTTGGAGAAGTAGACATTAATGTTAAAAATGCAAGAAATATTCCAGAAGTTATGATAAATGACAGAAGACATATTTTAACTTCAAATATGGAATCTATGTTTGATGATCTTTTAAGAGAGAAAGATATGAAAAATATTGCAAATGAAAATATAATAGTTGATATATTAAATGCAAATGGAAGAGCAGGACATGCAAGAAGGACTGGAGAAAAGCTTCGTAAAGAATTAGGAGTTAAATTTAATGCAGCAAACTATGAAACAAACGGGGAACAAAGTTATGTTATAGTAAATGATCTTCCAAAAGAAAAAGTTGAAGAGCTTGTAATGTCTATTAATGAAAAATATTTTAAAATAAAAGAAGATGCTACAATACCTACACTTGCTAATGTTGTGTTTGTTCTTGGAAAAGAAGAAAGAAAAATATTTAATGTTGAAGTAGTTGGAGACAGTGCAACGGCAGGTATTTATGCAGATACTCTTAAAAAAGATGGTTATAATGATGTAACACAGAAAAAAGAAGCAGTAAAAGGTACAGATACTCTTATTAACTACAATAAAGAGGATTACTATATAGCATACAAAATAGGAAAAAAACTTGGAATTGACAAATTTGTTGAAAAAAATGATTTACAAAACAAAATTGTTGTAGTTGTTGAATAATTTATGTAAGTTTAAAATAAAGAGCAGAGGGAAAAGAGAATGCTGGATATAATTTACCTGATTTTAATTTTTATAGTGGGAAGCATTTCCATACAAATATCTAATGGAATATTTATTATGCCTTATTTATTGTATCTGACAAATCTCAAAACAGAAAAATCAATTATTTTGGCAGCTGTTATGGGAGTTATTTACTCTCTTCAGACTGAAAGAATAGTTGAAATACTTTTTTTCTTTGCTCTGTTTTATATAATTTTTTATCAGATATTAAAGCATCTGGAATATACCTATATAAATGTTGTGATATTTTCTGTTGCAGAACAGATTTTATGGGCATTGGTTTTTGAAAAAGGTTTAGATTACATTGGAATTTTTGTTCCTTTTGTTTTTTATAATCTTTTCAATTTACTTTTTATGAAATTGTATAAAAGAACTAAAGCAGGTGCAGTGAAACAATGAGACTGAAAGATTTAAAAAGCAGAAAAATGAAGCATGTGAGACTGGGAGAAAATAATTCTGACAGATGCTGGATAGTGAAAATTGCAATAGTAGGGATATTTTTTCTGCTTGTAGTGAGAATGGGTTATCTTCAGATTTACATGGGAGAAGAGTATAAATACAAGGCTGAAAATAACCGTGTAAAATTTGTAAGAGTTGATGCCTTAAGAGGAAATATTGTTGATGCAAATGGAGAAATAGTTGCTACAAATAAAATAGGTTACAGGCTTAATTATCTGAATGAAAGAAAATACAATGATAAAATTTTAAAAGATTTAAGTTCTCTTACAGGTCGCAGTGAGGAGTATATTGAAAAAAGAATAAAGTATGGGGAAATTTCTATGTACACAAGAGAAAATACCATAATGGAAGATTTAGACGAAGAAACTGCTCACAAGATACTTGAAAGAAAAAATGAATTTCCTTATCTTAATATAGAAACATATTTCAAAAGAAAATATATAGAAGATGAAACAGCTTCTCATGTTATAGGATATGTTAAAAAAATTTCAAATAAGGAATATGAAATTTTAAAAGATGAGGGATATGATGACAGAGATGTCATTGGAAAAGAGGGAATAGAAAAAGAATATGACAAAGTCTTAAGAGGAGAAAAAGGGTTTGAATATTTTGAAGTAAATGCAAGATCAATTGTCCAGAAGGTTATAAAAAATAAGCCATCAGTAAAAGGTAAAGATGTTCATCTGACAATTGATATGAGACTTCAGAGATATATGGAAAATGTATTTAAGGAAAGAAAACTTGTTGGAAGTATGATTGCATTAAATCCAAAAGATGGAAAAGTTCTTACTATGGTAAGTTATCCAACTTATCCTTTAAATACTTTCAGCTCTACAATTCCTTCTGACTTATGGAATGAAATTCTTTATGACAAAAGAAAACCTCTTACAAATAAATCTATTTCAGGAGAATATCCTCCTGGATCAGTGTTTAAACCATTTGTGGCTTTTTCATTTTTAGAAGCAGGATTAGATCCTTATGAAAAATTTTATGATGATGGAGCTTACAGAATAGGTGAATGGCAGTGGAGATCATGGAAAAGAACAGGACATGGTTATGTTGATTTAAGAAAAGCGATTATTGAATCTGCCAATGTTTATTTCTATAGAGCAGCTCATCAATATGGCTCTGGAGTAATAACAAAAAATGTTAAAAATTTTGGATTTGGAAGACCAACAGGAATTGATATTCCTGGAGAAAAAAGTGGTCTTGTCCCATCTCCTGAATGGAAAAAGAAAAGGTTTAAAGAAGGATGGTATACAGGTGATACAATTATCTTTGCAATAGGACAGGGATATATGACAGCAACACCTCTTCAGGTAGCACAGGCTTATTCTGTTTTAGCTAATCAGGGATATGCTTACAGACCAAGGCTTGTAGATTACATAACAGATGGACAAACTAAAGAGGAAACAGAAAAAATAAAAAATGTAGATGTCAAATATCCTAAGGAATATTATAGATTACTTAAAAATGCAATGATAGGAGTAGTGGAAGAAAAGAATGGAACAGGGAAAATACTGAGAACAGAAGGTTTAAAAATTGCTGCAAAGAGTGGATCAGCACAGAACTCACAATTTAAAGAAACCCATGCATGGGTTGCTGGATATTTTCCAGCAGATAATCCAGAAATAGTTTTTGTAGTGCTTCTTCAAGGAGCAGGAAGTGGAGGAGCTGTTGCTGGAGGTGTAGCAAAAGCATTTATAGATGAGTATTTATCCCTATATGGTGAAAAATAATTCTTATTTACGAGATAAAAGGGAGCAAAATGGAAAAGACAGTAAAGAAACAGCAGAAAAGTAGAAAAGGAAAAGTTTCAGAAAATAGAAAAAAAGCAGTTTATCTTTCTGAAAATAGTGAAATAAAAGAGGTAAAAAATATAAAAGAGATTAAAGAAATAAAAGAAAATAAAGAGGAAAAAATGTATGTTATTCCTCTTGGAGGACTAGATGAAATAGGAAAAAATATGACTCTTGTCCAATACAGAGATGAGATAATTATAATAGACTGTGGAGTTGGATTTCCTGGAGAAGGACTTTTAGGAATAGATCTTGTAATTCCAGATTTTTCTTATGTAGAGAATAATAAAAGTAAGATAAAAGGGCTTTTTGTAACTCATGGACATGAAGACCATATAGGTTCAATACCATATCTTTATCAAAAAATAGATAAAGAAGTTTCAATTTTTTCAGGAAAACTTACTTTAGCTCTTATTGAAGGAAAATTTGAAAATTTAAAAATGAGAGATCTTCCTAAGATGAGAGAGGTTAAAAACCGTTCAAAAGTAAAAGTAGGAAAATATTTTAATGTAGAATTTATAAGAGTAACACACTCAATAGCAGATTCTTATTCAATTCTTGTAACAACTCCAGCAGGAACAGCTCTTTTTACAGGGGATTTTAAAATAGATCTTACTCCAGTTGATGGACTTGGAACTGACCTTGCAAGACTGGCACAGATAGGAGAAAAAGGAGTTGATCTTCTTCTGGCAGATTCAACAAACTCTGAAGTAGAAGGATACACACCTTCTGAAAGAACAGTAGGTGCTGCATTTCAGCTTGAATTTGCAAAGGCTAAGGGAAGAATAATTGTTGCAGCTTTTGCTTCACATATACACAGACTTCAGCAAATTGTAACAATAGCAGAATCTTATGGAAGAAAAATAGCTATAGATGGAAGAAGTCTTGTAAAAGTATTTGAGGTTGCACAGAAAATGGGATATCTTAAAATAAAAAAAGATACGATGATTCCTCTTTCTGATGTAGAAAATGAAAAAGATAATAAGGTAGTTATTCTTTGTACAGGAACACAGGGAGAACCTATGGCATCTCTTTCAAGAATAGCTCAGAATATACATAAGCATACAAAAATAAAAGAAGGAGATACAGTAATTATATCTGCAACTCCTATTCCTGGAAATGAAAAAGCAGTTTCAAAAAATATAAATAATCTTTTAAAATATGATGCAGAAGTTATATTTAAAAAAGTTGCAGGAATTCATGTATCAGGACATGCCAGCAAAAAAGAACAGGAACTTATGCTTAATCTTATAAAGCCTAAATATTTTATGCCTGTTCACGGAGAATATAAAATGCTTAAGGCACATATAGAGACAGCTATTGCAACAGGAATTTCTAAAGCGAATACACTTCTTGGGCTTAATGGAAATAAAATAGAAATAACACAGAGTGGTGTCAAAATAAAAGGAAAAGTAAGTGCAGGAGCAACATTTATAGACGGACTTGGAGTTGGAGATATAGGACAGACTGTTTTAAGAGACAGACAGCAACTTTCACAGGACGGAGTAATTATTGTAGTATTTACTTTAAATAAAGAAACTGGTAAAATAATTGCCGGACCTGAAATTGTAACAAGAGGATTTACATACTCAAAAGACTCTGATGAGCTTATTCAGGGAACAGTGGAACATATAAATGAAAAGCTTGCTAAATTGGAAGATAGTAAAATAAAAGATTGGCAGCCTATAAAAAATATGACAAAAGAAGCTGTTGCAAAGTTTGTATACAGTAAAACAAAAAGAAATCCAGTAATTCTTCCTATAATAATGGAAGTATAATTGAAGTATTTAAGAATATCACAGAAAAATTTATAATTAAAGAGGAGAAATTTTAATGAACAGCAGACAAAGAGAATTTTTAAGAAAAGCAGCACATGATTTAGAGCCTATGGTAAGACTTGGAAAAGATGGTTTTACTGATAATCAGGCACAAAGTATACTAGATGTAATTGAATCAAGAGAACTTATAAAAGTTAAGATTCTTCAAAATTCAAGAGTTGAGAAAGAAGAAGTAGCAAAAGAAATTGAAGCAAAAACAGGTTGTGAAGTTGTTGGAATTATAGGAAAAACTATAATTCTTTATAAACCTAATACAGAAAAACCAAAAATTTCTTTAGAAGTGAATGCTATAAAATAATAAAAAAAGAAGGCAGAAACTATGAGTGAAACAGGAATTATTCTTGGAAATAAGATACTTGATGTAACCTTTATTGCATGGTTTACAGCACAGTTTTATAAAGTGCTATATACTTTATTTGCTCAGAAAAAACTGGATGTAAAGCGTTTCTTTGAAACTGGAGGAATGCCAAGTTCGCATTCATCCACTGTATCATGTCTGGCTTCATGCACTGGGATTATTTATGGAAGGGAAAGCGGATATTTTGCGGTTTCTGTAATTCTTGCTGTCATTGTTATGTATGATGCTATGGGAATAAGAAGAGCAGCAGGAAAACAGGCGGGAGTTTTAAACAGAATGATGGACAAACTTTCTGAGAAAATTGGAGAGATGTTTCATGATGAGAAATTAAAGGAACTGCTGGGACATACTCAGCTGGAAGTCCTTGCAGGAATGATATTGGGAGTTGCAGTAGCTTTCATGTTTAAGGGATATTTAATTTCATAATAAAGGTGGAAAAGTATAATGAATTTAGATAATATGACAACAGAAAACCTTAATGAATTATGCAGCAGTATAAGAGAAAAAATAATAGATGTTGTTTTAAAAAATGGAGGACATCTTGCTTCAAATCTTGGGGTAGTAGAACTTACAGTAGCATTGAAGAAAGTATTTAATTCAGATGAAAAAAATAAAATTTTATTTGATGTAGGTCATCAAGCTTATGTTTATAAAATTTTAACTGGAAGAGAAGAAAAATTTGGCACTTTAAGAACATATAAAGGAATAGGGCCTTTTCTTGATCCTAAGGAAAGCAGTGAAGATTATTTTATAAGCGGACATGCAGGAAGTGCTTTATCAGCAGGATGTGGAATAGCTTTTGCAGAGCCTGATACAAGAGTGATAGTTGTAGTAGGAGATGCTTCAATAGCCAATGGTCATTCTTTAGAAGCTCTTAATAATATGGGAAACTTAAAAAATATGATTGTTATACTTAATGATAATGACATGTCCATAGGAAAAAGTGTAGGTTCTCTTTCAAGTTTTTTCAGTAGAATGATTTCAAGCAGAGTTTACATGAATGTGAAGAAAGATGTTAAAAATATAATAGACAGAGGAAATTTTGGAAGAAGAGTAAAAAATACTCTTGGAAGGGCAGAACACTCAATAAAGAATTTTTTTCTTCCAATGAGTATATCTGAAAACTTAGGTTTTAAATATTTTGGCGTTGTAGATGGTCATAATATGGAAGAACTTTTAGATGTTTTTCAGAAAGCTAAAGAAACAGAAGGACCTGTGTTTATACATGTAAGGACAAAGAAAGGAAAAGGATATAAACCAGCTGAAGAAAACAAGGAAAAATTTCATGGGGTAAGTCCTTATAATCCACATAAGATAGAGGGACAGAAAACATATTCTGATATTTTCGGAGATAAACTTGTTTCAATGGCTGAAGAAGATAAGAACATATGTGCTATATCAGCAGGAATGGTAAAAGGAACAGGACTTAAAGAATTTTTTGAAAAATATCCTGAAAGAAGTATTGATGTAGGAATTGCTGAAGGACATGGAGTTACTTTTGCAGCAGGACTTGCAGCTTCAGGGAAAAAACCTTATTATGCTGTATATTCAACATTCCTTTCAAGAGGAATAGGACAACTTATTCACGATATCTCTCTTCAGAATCTTCCTGTAAAGTTTATGATAGACAGAGCGGGGATAGTAGGGGAAGATGGAAAGACACATCACGGAATTTATGATGTATCTTTTATGCTTTCAATACCTAATTTTACAATACTTTCTCCTACAACAAAAAAAGAACTTGAAGAGATACTAGAATTTTCAAAAGATTATAATTCTCCTTTAGGTATAAGATACTCAAAAGAAAATGGATTTGACATAGAAGGAGATGGTTCATTTGTTTTGGGAAAATGGAGAGAAATAAAAAAAGGAAAAAGAAATTTATATATAGCAACAGGATCTATGCTTAAAGAGATTCTAGATGTGGAAGATCTTCTTAAAGAAAAAGGAATAGAAGGGACTATTGTAAGTGCAGCTTCTATAAAACCTATGGATACAGATTTCATAGACAAAAATTTTGAAAAATATGATAATATAGTTGTTCTTGAAGAAAATTATTATATTAATTCTTTTGGAACAGAGATTGTTGAATATATAAATAATTCAAAAATAAATAAAAAAATAATAAAAATCGGAATAGAAACAGGAGCAGTGCCTCATGGAAAAAGAGGAATATTGCTTGAGGAGTATGGTTTAAGAGGAAAAAAATTAGTGGAAAGAATAGAAGGTAGAATTAATGGGGAAAGCTAATGAAAAAGCATTAGAGTTTATAAACATACTTGTAAATAATGATATGGTCGGAGAACTTGAAAATCATGATGACCAAGGAGTAAAAGTAAGTGCTCATACATATGATGTATTAAAAGTTTCCATTGATGAAATAAAAAGAGACTACAGAGACTTTGATGAAGCAAAGAGATTTATAGATTTTTTTGCAATAATTGTAGGAGTTATAATTCATGATTTAAGTAAAGGAAGTATAAGAAAAACTTCAGAAACAATGTCTCATTCTCAAATGATGCTTAAAAAACCAGATTATATCATAAAAGAAGCAGAGGCTCTTTTGGAAGAAGTGGAAAATGAAGCTGGTGTAAAAATCAAAGAAAATATAAGAAAAAATATTACTCATATAGTTGTATCACATCACGGAAGATGGGGAAAAATAGTTCCTAATACAAGAGAAGCTCATATAGTTCATAGGGCAGACATGTATTCAGCTAAATATCACAGAATAAATCCTATAGGTGCAAATGAGATTCTTGAAGCACTTTGTATGGGTGAAAACATTGTTGAAGTTAGCAAAAGATTCATGTGTACAACAGGAGTTATAAAAGACAGGCTTAAAAGAGCAAAAATGGAACTGAGGCTTAAAACTACAAAGCATTTAATAAACTATTATAAAAAAACGAGAAAGGTTCCAATAGGAGATAATTTTTTTACTAAAAGAGTAAAAGAAACAGCAAAACTTATAGCTGCAGTTGAAAAAAAAGGATTCAGGCAGCTTATTCTTACAAATAAACTTCTTGATTATCTTGTAGATGAAGAAATTTTTGAACCTATGGGAGAAAAAACAGATGAAGGAAAGAATTGATGTTCTTCTTGTGAATAACGGTTTTTTTGAAGATATAGACAAGGCTAGAAGAGCTGTTATGGCAGGTATAGTTCTTGTAAATGATTTAAAAATAGAAAAGCCGGGAACACAGATAAAAATAGATGATGATAAAGAACTTAATATAAGAATAAAAGGAAAATCTTTTAAATATGTAAGCCGTGGTGGATTAAAACTAGAAAAAGCAATTAAGGTTTTTGAACTTGATTTTAAAGGAAAAAAAATCTTAGATGTAGGTTCTTCTACAGGAGGTTTTACAGATTGTGCTTTAAGTTTTGGTGCAGAGCATGTATATGCAGTTGATGTAGGAACAAATCAGTTAGACTGGAAACTTAGAAATGATGAAAGAGTAACTTCTATAGAAAACAGACATATAAGAGATTTAACAAAGGAAGAGATTAATAATTCAGAGATAGATTTTATTGTTATGGATGTATCTTTTATATCAATTACAAATGTATTTGAGTCTTTAAAAAAGTTTTTTAAAGAGGAAACTAAATTAATGGCTCTTATAAAACCTCAGTTTGAAGTGGAAAAAAATATGATAGATAAAGGTGGAATAGTAAGAGATAAAAATAATCAGATATTTGCTATTGAAAGAGTTATAAAAGAAGCTGAAAAGCATGGATTTTATCTAGAAAAATTAGATTTTTCTCCAATAAAAGGAGGAAAAGGAAATTCTGAATATATATCACTGTTTAGTTTAAAAAAATCAGATAATATTGATATTAATATTAAAAATACAGTTGATTTATGCGAAAATCTAGGGGGAGCACTATAATGAATAACTTAAAAAGATTTATGGCAGCAGCTTTCATAATGCTGATACCTGTAAATGTTTCAGCTAAAGAAAAAGAAGTTAAAACAGGTTTTATGAATAATGTAAGAGAACTTAAAGAAATTTCTGACATTATGGATATTATTCAGGAAAATTTCGTAGGAGATAAAGAACTGGATAAAACAATTCTTATGCAAGGAGCTATCAAAGGAATGATGGAAACTCTTGATGATCCTCATTCAAATTATTTTTCAAAAGATGGAATGGAAGATCTTGAAGGAAAAATAAAAGGAGAATATTCAGGAGTTGGAATGATTATAAGAAAGTCTTCAGGAGAACCTGTAATGGTTGAACTTCTTATAGAAGGAACTCCTGCTTTCAGAGCTGGAATCAGACCTAAAGATAAACTTATTTCAATAGATGGAAAACAAACATATAACATGGATCTTGAAGAAGCTTCAAAACTTCTTAAAGGAAAAAGTGGAACAACAGTAAAAGTTCAGATTTATAAAGAATCAGAAAAGAAAACAAAAGATATAACTCTTAAGAGAGAAACAATAAAACTTGAAAATGTAAGCAGTAAAATGCTTAATAATAAAATAGGATATATAAAACTTACTCAATTTGGAGACGATGTTGATGTTCAGGTAGCAAAAAGTCTTGAAAAACTTCAAAAGGATGGAATGAAGGGACTTATTTTTGACCTTAGAAATAATCCTGGAGGAAGAATAGATCAAGCTATAAAAATTGGATCAATGTTTATTGATAAAGGTGTTATAGTAAGTGAAAGAACAAAAGATGGAAAAGAAACTGTAAATATGAGAGAAGGAAAATATTATGGTGATTTCCCTCTTGTTATTCTTATTAATGAAGGAAGTGCATCTGCTTCTGAAATAGTTGCAGGGGCAGTAAGAGATTATAAGAGAGGACTTCTTGTAGGAGAAAAAAGTTTTGGTAAAGGAAGTGTTCAAGTACTTCTTCCTCTTCCAGATGGAGATGGAATAAAACTTACAATAGCAAAATATTATACTCCTAAAGGAGAAAATATTCATGGAAAAGGAATAAAACCTGATATTATTATAGAGGAAGACGAAGATTATCTTTTCTATGATGGACTTGTTACAAATATAAATGAAAAAGAGCAGGCAGAAAGTAAGAAAAGAATTCTTAATGATGTAGTAGGAAAAGAAGAGGCTGAAAAACTTGCAAAGAAACAAGATAAACAACTTCAGCAAGCAGAAGCTGCAATAGCTTCTATGCTTAAAGAAAGAGCAAGTCAAAAATAATTATAAAGAAGAAAGGCGGAAAAATGTTATATATAGTAGCAACACCAATAGGAAATTTGGAAGATATTACACTAAGAGCAGTGAGAATATTAAAAGAAGCTGATTATATATTTGCAGAAGATACAAGAGTAACTAAAAAACTTTTAAATCATCTAGAGATAACAAATACTCTTTACAGATATGATGAGCATACAAAACAGCATCAGGTTGAAAATATAGTAAATCTTCTTAAAGAAGGAAAAAATGTAGCTCTTGTAACAGATGCAGGAACACCATGTATATCAGATCCAGGATATGAGGTTGTTGATGCTGCTCTTAATGAAGGAATAAAAGTTATTCCAGTTCCAGGGGTAAGTGCAATGACTGCAGCAGCTTCTGTTGCAGGTGTTTCAATGAGAAGATTTATATTTGAAGGTTTTCTTCCTAAGAAAAAAGGAAGACAAACTCTTCTTAAATCTTTTGCTGATGAAAAAAGAACGATAATGTTTTTTGAATCTCCTCACAGAGTAGTGAAAACTCTAAAAGATATAGAAGAATTTATGGGAGTGAAAAATATTGTTCTTGTAAGAGAAATAACAAAAATTTATGAGGAAATTATAAGAGGAACAACAAGTGAGCTTATTTCAAAGTTTGAAAAACAAACTCTTAAAGGAGAATTTGTAATAATTGTAAGAGGAAATGAGCAGGAAGAAAAAAGAGAAAAAGTAAATAAATATGCAAAAGATGAATATGAGGAAGAAGACGACTACGAAGAAGAGGAATAGGAGGAGTGTTTTATGTCAATGACAAAGATAAACTGGTATCCAGGGCATATGAAGAAAACAAAGGATATGATGAAGGAAAATATGCCCCTTATAGATATAGTTTTAGAAGTGGTAGATGCAAGAATTCCTATTTCAAGCAGAAATCCAGATATTGCAACTTTTTCAAAAAATAAAAAGAGAATAATAGTAATAAATAAGGCAGATCTTGTTGAAAAAGAAGAAATTAATCAATGGAGAGATTATTTTATAAAAAATAATGACGCTGATGAGGTTCTTGAGCTTAGTGCAGAAACAGGATTTAATATGAGAAAGCTTTATTCTATTATAGATAAAGTTGCTGCAGAAAAAAAAGAAAGACTTATGAAAAAAGGTCTTAGAAAAGTAAATACTAGACTTATGGTAGCAGGAATTCCAAATGTTGGAAAATCAAGGCTTATTAATAGAATAGTTGGAAAAAACAGTGCAGGTGTAGGTAATATGCCTGGATATACAAGAGGAAAACAATGGGTAAGAATAAAAGAAGGATTAGAACTTTTAGATACTCCGGGAATTTTGTGGCCTAAATTTGAAGATGAAAGAGTAGGATTTAATCTTGCTATTTCAGGGGCAATAAAAGATGATATTCTTCCTATTGATGATGTAGCTTGTAAACTTCTTGACAAGATGCTTGCATATGGACTTAAGGATAATCTGAAAAGCAGATATAAACTAACTGATGAAGATTTTGAAGGAGTGACAGGAAATATTATAGAAAATATTGCCAAAAGAATGCAGATGATACAAAAAGGAGGAAATCTTAATGTACATCAGGCAACTCTTACTCTTTTAAGAGACTACAGAGCTGCTAAATTAGGTAAATTTGGTTTGGACAGAGAACTGCTTCAGGGAGGAAAAAATGAAAAATAGAGCAGCTGAAGGACTTGCTTTAGATTTAAAAGCAACAGAAGAGATTCTTGTAAATTTTTTAAGAGAAGAAGTACATAAAGTAGGATTTAAAAAAGTAATTTTAGGACTTTCAGGAGGAATAGACTCAGCCCTTGTAGCATTTCTTGCAGCCAAGGCCTTTGGCCCTGAAAATGTTTATACAGTTATGATGCCTTATAAAACTTCAAGTAAAGAAAGTCTTGAACATGCAGAACTTGTAGTTAAAGCATCAGGAATAAATACAAAAAAGGTTGAGATAACTCCTATGGCAGATGCTTACTTTGCCATGAATGATGATATGACAAGCCTTAGAAAAGGAAATATTATGGCAAGAATGAGAATGTGTGTTCTTTTTGATAATTCAGCAAAAGAAGGAGCACTTGTTCTTGGAACTTCAAATAAAACAGAAATACTTTTAGGATACAGTACACAGTTTGGAGATTCAGCTTCAGCAATAAATCCTATAGGAGATTTATATAAAGCACAGGTATGGGCTTTATCTGAGTATATGGGTGTTCCTAGTGAAGTTATTAAGAAAAAACCAAGTGCTGATCTTTGGGAAGGACAGACAGATGAACAGGAACTAGGATTTTCTTATCAGACAGCAGATGAAATTTTATATTATCTTGTGGAAGAAAGACTTCAGCCATGTGAAATAATATCCCTTGGATATGATGAAAAAACAGTTGAAGCAGTTACAAGAAAAATAAAAATGAATCAGTATAAGAGAAAACTTCCAGTAATTGCTAATGTATCAAAAAGAGGAATGGGAAACAATTTTAAATATCCAAGAGACTGGGGAGTATAAAATTATTTTAAGAGAGGGCAGATATAGATGAGAGAAAAAGAAGAAAAAAGCTTACTTGAAGAATTAAAAGAGTTTGAAAAAGAAAAAGACAGAATCAGACAGATAGTTGGAAAAATTGGTGGAAAAAATAATACTCAGGTAAAGAGAGTAAACAGTCTTTTAATTGGAATGATAATAGCTCTTTTATTCATGGGTGGAGTTCTTAGAAAAATGTCTCTTGAACTGACTATGTATCTGGCTATTCTTTTAGGAATAACAAAGATAATATGGATGCTTTATGAAACTAAAAAATCAAATCACTTTCAGTTCTGGATTTTAAACTCAATTGAAGTAAGAATAAATGAAATGGCTGGGAAGATAAATAAAATAGAGAAAAAACTTCGTGAAGCCGAAGAAGCTGAAAAGCAGAAAGATGCAGATGAAAATAAATAATTTATATTTTTAAAAAAGGAGTTGAGGTTATGTTAATATGGCTGGGGGCAGCAGTGGTATTTTTTATAATTGAGGCAGCAGTGCCGGGACTTGTATCTCTGTGGTTTGGAATAGCTGCAGCTATAACAATGATAGTTTCTCCTTTTATAAAAAGTATAAAATATGAGTTTTATTTTTTTATAATACTTTCAGCAATAATGTTTTTTCTTACGAGAAAAATTTCTAAATCATGGAAAGCAAGAAAAAAAGATAGAGTTGATAGGATAAGAGGAAGTATAGTTGAGGTAAAGAGCATAAATGATAAGGGATTTTATGAAATTTATCTTGATGGAAAAAATTGGAGTGGAAAAAGCAGTGAAAACCTTGATGTAGGAGAGAAAGCTAAAGTAATAGGTATAGAAGGAATAAGACTGATTTTAAAAAAAATAGAAAAATAAGATATGATTTTTTACAGAGGACTTTTTAAAGTCCTCTTTTTTTATACAGATATTTTACAAAACATAAATATTTTTTAAACTCAGGTGTTGTATACTTTCTTCATAAAAGAAAAGGAGGAGTAAAATGTATAAAGCAGATTCACATGTACACAGTAACTTTTCCGGAGATTCTATGGAGAAACTTGAAAGCATAATTGAAAGAGCCTTAGAACTTGGAATGAATGAGATAACAATAACAGATCATCTAGATTTAGATTTTCCTGGAGAGGTTAATATATTTACACTTGATTTAAACAATTATATAGAAACTTTAAAAAAGCTAAAAAATGAATACAGAAAAAAAATTAATTTAAAAATAGGAATAGAACTTGGCCTTCAGCCTCATTTAAAAGAAGAATACAGAGAGATATTTTCATGTGAAGATATAGATTTTATAATAGGTTCTTCTCATTGTGTAGCAGGAATGGACATAGCAGATAAAAAATTTTTTGAAAAATATACAAAAGATGAAGCTCACAGAATATACTTTGAAGAAGTTTTAAAAAATATAGATATTTTTCCTGAAATAAGTATATATGGACATCTTGATTTTATAAACAGATATGGAAGAAGTGTCTATGATGATTATAAAAAAATAAACTTTGAAATGCATAAAGAAATTATAGATAAAATTCTTAAAAAACTTATAGAAAAAGGAATAGGAATAGAAATTAATACATCAGCTTTAAGATATGGTTTGAGAGATTTTCATCCATGCAGAAAAATTTTAAAAAGATACAGAGAACTTGGAGGAGAGATAATAACAATAGGTTCAGATGCTCATAGAGCTCTTGATATAATGAGAGATTTTGATAAAGCAAAAGATGTTTTAAAAGAACTTGGTTTTGAAAAATATTGTGTATTTACAAAAAGAAAACTAGAATATAAGGATTTATAATTTAATTTAAGAATAAAAAATTTTAGAAAATATAGGAGGAAAAAATGAAAAAATTATTACTTGGAATTTTAATCTTAGGAGCATTTGCAGGATGTGGAAATAAAGAAGAGGGAAAAACGGAAACAGCAGCAAAAATACCGATGACTTTAGAAGAAATAACAGCAGCAGCTAAAACAGAAGGAGAAGTAAACAGTGTTGGAATGCCTGATGCTTGGGCAAACTGGGTAGGAACATGGAAAGATATTAATACAAAGTATGGTTTAAAACATGTTGATACAGATATGTCAAGTGCAGAAGAAATTGCTAAGTTTAAAGCTGAAGGGGAAAATGCAACAGCAGATATTGGAGATATTGGTTATGAATTTGGAACTGTAGCAGTATCTCAAGGAGTAACTCAGGCTTATAAACCTACAACATGGGAAGAGATTCCTGAATGGGCAAAAGACAAAGATGGTCATTGGGTTATAGGTTATACAGGAACTATAGCATTTATTGTAAATAAAGAACTTGTAAAAGATATTCCTACATCATGGAAAGAACTTGGTGAAAGTAATGCAAAAGTAACTGTAGGAGCAGTAGGAATTGCTTCTCAGGCAACAAATTCTGTTCTTGCAGCAGCATTTGCACTTGGAGGAGATGAAGGGAATATTCAACCAGCAATTAACTATTTTGGAAAAATGGCTGAAGAAGGAAGACTTCTTTTAAATGATCCTATGATAGCAAATCTTGAAAAAGGTGAAGTGGAAGTAGGACTTGTATGGGATTTTAATGGACTTAACTACAGAGATCAAATTGACAGAGATAAATTTGAAGTTTTAATTCCATCAGATGGATCACTTACAAGTGGATATGCAACAATAATTAATAAATATGCAAAACATCCTAATGCAGCAAAACTTACAAGAGAGTTTATTTTAAGTGATGAAGGACAAATAAATTTAGCAGAAGGATATGCAAAACTAATAAGAACAAATGTAGTTCTTCCAGATGATGTAAAAGCAAAACTTCTTCCAAATGAACAATACAAAAATGCAAGACCTGTAAAAGATTTTGATGCATGGAAGAAAACATCAGAAAATATTTCTCAGTTATGGCAAGAGGAGGTAATTTATAAAGTAAACAAATAGGCTTTATAAAGATATATTATGGAAAAGAAAAATAGAGTTATATTAGTTCTTTTGGACGGATTAAATTATAAAAATTCAGATTGTATGGGATATATGACAGCACTTGAAAGAGAAGGAAAAGCAAAATTTGCAAAAGTTTTATCAGAGATGCCAAGTCTTTCAAAACCTTTGTATGAAACAATTTTAACTGGTAAAAAACCTGTTGAACATGGAGTCTTGACAAATGAAATTCCTGTTATGTCAAAGGAGAAAAATATTTTTTCTCTTTGCAGAGAGATAGGTCTTACAACAGGAGCTTCAGGATATTATTGGCTGAGTGAACTTTACAACTCAGCTCCATTTGATAAACTAAGAGATACAAATACTCATGATGAAACAAAAGCTATTCAGCATGGAAGATTTTATACTTTAGATTATTATCCTGATGAATCAGTATTTCTTGATGGAGAACATATAAGAGAAAAATATAATCCAGATTTTCTTATGATTCATTCAATGAATATAGATGATACTGGACACAAATATGGTTCAGAAAGTAAAGAATATAGATATAATGTGAGAACAGCAGATAATCTTTTATCAGTATTTGTACCAAGATGGACAGAAGCAGGATATACAATAATTGTTACATCTGATCATGGAATGAGCCCTGACGGAATGCATGGAGGAAAAAATGAACTTGAAGCAGAAGTTCCTTTTTGGATAATAAATGACAATGCAGAAACAAAATTAAGTCATAAGATGGAACAGGTTTATGTAGCTTCTATTATAGGAAATCTTCTTGGAATAGATACAAGTGGTATGAAAAACAAAGCAGAGAGTATTTACAGGGGGTATTAAAAAATGAAGAGGAAGACTAAAGAAAAAGTAAAATATGGATTATTTCTTATTCCTCTTTTACTGATAGTTATATTTTTCCTTATTGTACCTGTAATATCTGTTATAGAGGGAAGTTTTAAGGCAGACGGGGAGACTGCCTATTCCCTTTATAACTATAAATATATAATACAGAGTAAATTTTATAGACAAGGATTTTACAATAGTATAAAAGTCTCTGCCCTTTCAACAATTTTTGGAATAATAGTTTCTTTTCAGCTGGCTTATTCAATAAGCAGATTAAATGAAAAAATAAGGGAAAATGTTCTTTTATATTCAAATATGATGTCTAATTTTTCAGGTCTTCCTCTTGCTTTTGCTTTTATTATAATTATGGGAGCAAATGGAGTTGTAACTCTTATTCTTCAAAAAATAAGAATAACTGGTTTTGATATTTATACACAATATGGACTTATACTTGTTTATACTTATTTTCAAATTCCATTAGGAACACTTCTTCTTTATCCTGCCTTTGACTCTCTTGATGAAAGATGGAAAGAAGCATGTAGTCTTTTAGGAGGAGGCAGATTTGATTACTGGACTAGAATAGGATTTCCAATTTTAAAATCTTCAGTTATAGGAACAGGAATAATTCTTTTTACAAATGCAATGGGAGCTTATGCAACAGCTTATGGAATAATGGTATCAAATTATAACATTATTCCAATTAGGATAGGAGCACTTATATCAGGAGATGTAATTTTAAAACCAAATCTTGCTTCAGCTCTTGCAGTAATTTTGATAATAATGATTTTAACAGTATTTTTTATAAATGAAAAATTTATTCAGAATAACAGATTCAGACAGGAGGGAAGATAGAATGGGAAAAAAAGGAAACAGAAAACATTATATTATAACCATTGTAATTCTTATTCTTCTTTCTGTTCCAGTTGCTGGAACTATGCTTTATTCAATAAGCAGTAGCTGGGGAGCAACAATTCTTCCTGATGGATTTACAGGAAAATGGTTTGCAGCTCTTGTAACTGATTCAAGATTTATTGCTTCTCTTGAAAGAAGTTTGGCAATAGGTGTAATTTCTCTTATTTTAAGTATGGTTATTGTTATTCCTTCAATAATAATATCAGCATATTATTTTCCAAAAATTTTGAAAGTAATAGAATTTTTATCTCTTATACCTTTTATGGTCCCAGCAGTTGTTCTTGCTGTAGGATTGTTAAAAGTTTATTCAGGATTAAATTTTAATATTTTTGGAGTTCCAGTGATAATAATAGGTGCTTATTTTTCAGTAGCATTTCCTTTTCTTTACAGAGGAATAAAGAATAGTCTTGATGCTCTTCATTTAAAAAGTCTTGTTGAAACTGTAAATATTCTTGGAGGAACAAATTTTCAGGCTTTTAGATATGTAATTCTGCCAAATCTTAAAAAAGGAATAATGAGTTCAGGAATATTGAGTCTTGCTATTCTTCTTGGAGAATTTATGTATGCAAATCTTCTTATAGGTGGAAGATTTGAGACGCTTCAAGTATATCTTTACAATATGAAGGGGAAAAGTGGTCACTTTACAAGTGCAATGGTAACATTATTTTTCTTATTCATATTTGCAGTTACATTTGTAGCAGTCAATATAGAAAAAATATCAAAATCAAAGGTTAAAAGATAAAAAAGGAAGGATAACAGATGAGTTTTGTTGAAATAAAAAATTTAGAAAAATCATTTGATGATACACAAGTATTAAAAAAATTAAATCTTAACATAGAGGAAGGAGAATTTGTAACTCTTTTAGGGCCTTCAGGATGTGGAAAAAGTACTCTTTTAAGATGTATAGCAGGTCTTAATTCAATAAACAGTGGTTCAATATTTATTGATGGAAAAGATATGACAAATATAATTCCTAAAGACAGAAATATTGGAATGGTTTTTCAGAACTATGCTCTTTTTCCAAATATGACAGTATGGGAGAATATTGAATTTGGTCTGAAAATGAAAAAAGAAAAAAATTATGATGATAAAATAAAAAATATGATAGAAATGGTTGGATTAACTGGAAAAGAAAATCATTATCCAAATGAACTTTCAGGAGGGCAGCAACAAAGAGTTGCTTTTGCCAGATCTTTAATAACAAGACCTAAAATTCTTCTTCTTGATGAATCACTTTCAGCACTTGATGCAAAAATAAGAAAAAGTTTAAGGGATAAACTTAGAAAGATTCAAAAGCAGCTTGGAATAACAACAATTTTTGTTACTCATGACCAAGAAGAAGCTCTTGCAGTTTCAGACAGAATATTTGTAATGAATAAAGGAGAAATTTCTCAGTCAGGGACAACTGAAGAAATCTATACAAATCCTGCCAATGAATTTATGGTTGACTTTATAGGAAATTATAATATTTTTAAAGGTGAAGATGCAGAAAAAATTTTTGGAATCAAAGGAAAAACAGTAGCTGTTCGTCCAGAATCAATATATGTAAGAGAAGAGGGAAGAAATTATAAGGAAGAAAATTTCTGCAGAACTAAGGCTTGTATAAAAGATTTTATGATAACAGGAAATATTATAAGATATACAGTTGTAAAAAATAATGTAGAATTTTTGGTTGATCTTTTAAACAGAGGGGAAAATAAACTTTTTGGAAAAGATAAAGAGATTGAACTTATGTTTATGAAGAAGGAAATTAAAGTATTTTAAAACTTAAATAAAAAATAAAATGGTACTGTTGTATTTTTATAAATTAGAAAATACAACAGTACCATTTTGTATAAAATTACATTCTGTCAACAGTTTTAATTCCTAGAAGGTCAAGACCTTGTTTTAAAATTTCAGCTGTTCTGTCTGCTATAAGAAGTCTTGAAAGTAAAACTTCATCTTCTTGATTTAAGATAGGGCAAGCATTATAGAATGTATTGAATTTTTTTCCAAGATCAAAAAGATAATCTGTTAAAAGATTAGGCTTGTAAGTTTCCCCTGCTTTTAGAACCATAGTAGGGAAAAGAGTAAGGTAAGTTACAAGGTTTCTTTCAATTTTATCTTTTATAATAATTTTTGTATCAGCAGTAAGAACTTTTCCCATTTCTTCTGCTTTTTTCTTTATAGATTGGATTCTTGCATATGAATATTGAAGATATGGTGCAGTATTTCCTTCAAAACTTAGTACTTTATCCCATTCAAAAATAATTGGACTTTGTCTGTTTTGAGAAAGGTCAGCATATTTAATAGCTCCCACTCCAACAACTTCAGCAATATTATTTTTTTCCTCTTCTGAAAGAGATGGATTTTTTTCTTCAATAACTTCAAGAGCTCTTTTCTTACCTTCATCAAGTAGTTGTTCAAGTCTTATAACATTACCTTTTCTTGTAGAGAATACTCCCTCAGCAAATCTCATGATTCCAAACCAAATATGAACTTTTTCAATATCCCATCCAAGCATTTCAGTTATTTTAAAGAATTGTTTGAAGTGATCTTGCTGTCTTTCATCTGTAAGATATATAAGTCTGTTTATATCATAATTCTCTTTTCTAAATTTAACAGTTGCAATATCAGAAGTAGAGTAAAGGAAAGCACCATCTTTCTTTTGAACTATACATGGATGAAGGTTATCTTTTTCATCAAAGAAAACAACTTTTGCTCCTTGATCTTCAACAGCAAGTCCTTTTTCAACAAGTTCATCAAGAACAGAAGGCATCATGTTATGGTAGAAAGATTCACCATAGTATGTGTCAAAAGTTATATCCATTCTTTTGTAAAGCTTGTTGTATTCATCAAGAGAAACTTTTATAAATTCCTGCCATAAAGCATAATTTTCTTTGTCTCCATCTTGAAGTTTTTTAAGTTCTTCTCTTGCCATATCATCAAGAGCAGGATCATTTTCACTTTCTTTTGCAAATTCTACATAAACTCTTTCAAGTTCTTCTATAGGATTTTTTTCATAAGCTTCTTTATTAAGCCACTTTCTATATCCTATAATAAGTTTTCCAAATTGAGTACCCCAGTCTCCTATATGGTTATCTGCTACTGTATGATACCCAAGAAAATTGTAAAGTCTTTTTACTGCATCTCCTATGATTGTAGAACGAAGATGCCCAATATGCATTCTCTTAGCTATATTAGGAGAAGAATAGTCAATGATTACATCTCCTTTTGTATTAAGCTCACTATATTCAAATTTTTCAGTAGTCATTTTAGAAACATATTCAGCAAGATATTCATCTTTCATAAATATATTTATAAATCCAGGACCAGCTATTTCAAGTTTTTCTATAATAGGAGAATTTCCTATTTCATTTACAATTTCTTCAGCTATTTTTCTAGGATTTCCTCCTATGATTTTAGAATTCATCATAGCAAAGTTAGTTTGGAAATCTCCAAATTTTTCATTAGTAGCTATAGTTATTTCTATTGGTTTAAGTTCTTTATCAGGATACAGTTTATGTATCGCATTCATAAAGACATCTTCTATATATTTTTCAATTCTTAACATATATTTTCTCCAGTCAATAGATTTTTTTAAATAAAAAAAGGACCTCTTTTCATTAGTCCTTAAGCAAGAATAAACTCCAGTCTACCGTATTTCCCTTGGTTTTGGTCGCCATTAAAATAAGTGGTAGTCAGTTAAAGTAACCATACAGGGTCCGTAACATTTGAATGCTCGTGACGAATCTGAGTTAGTTAAAACAGAGCCGACCCCCTGAGCGACCATAGGCCCAAAACCTCAGGAAACTGACGCATAGACCAGAACTTCTATTCTTTTAAAGGATTGTATCACAATTTTTACAATATTTCAATATTTATTTTATTTTTTCTCGTTTCTTATTTATTTTCCTCAACATAAGTGCTCTCAAGATAAAGTTCTTCAAGCTGTTCTTTTTCTACAAAACCAGGAGCTTCTGTCATCAGACATTGACCTTTGTTTGTTTTAGGGAATGGAATAACATCTCTTATAGAATTTTCTTTTAACATTACCATAAGCCATCTGTCAATTCCAAATGCAAGTCCTCCGTGAGGTGGTGCACCATATTTAAATGCATCAACAAAGAATCCAAATTTTTCACGAGCTTGTTCTTTAGAAAGTCCTAATTTTTCAAATACTTTTTCTTGAACTTGAGGATTATGAATTCTTATACTTCCTCCTCCAATTTCACTTCCGTTTAATACAAGGTCGTAAGTATTAGTTCTTATATCCATTTCTCCTGCAAGGAATTTATCCATATCTTCTGCCATAATAGAAGTGAATGGGTGGTGTTCAGCTTTATATCTTCCTTCTTCTTCATCATATTCAAACATAGGGAAATGAACAATCCATAGGAATTTAAATTCATCTTTGTTGTAAAGGTTAAGCTCTTTTCCAAGTCTTAATCTTACAGCTCCTAAACTTGCATAAACAACTTTTGGTTTATCTGCAACGATTATAATAACATCTCCTGTTTTTGCTCCAGTTCTTTCTATAACAGCATTCATTTCTTCTTCAGTGAAGAATTTTGCTATAGGAGAGTTTACTCCTTCAGCAGTAAGTTTTATCCAAGCCATTCCTTTAGCACCGAAATATCTTTTTACATATTCTTCATAATCAGAAAGAATTTTTCTTGAGAATGTATCAGCAACACCTGGTGCAACAACAGCTTTAACAATTCCTCCAGCTTCAACAGTAGAAGTGAAAGCTTTAAATCCACATTTTGCAGCTATATCTGTTAAATCTTTTAATTCAACACCAAATCTTGTGTCAGGCTTGTCTGAACCATATCTTTCCATAGCTTCTTTATATTCCATTTTTGGAAATTCATAATCTGCAGTTTCTCCTGTAACAGCAGTGAATACAGTTTTAGCAAGTCCTTCTATTATTCTTGTAACATCTTCAAGTTCAACAAAAGACATTTCAATATCAAGCTGTGTAAACTCAGGTTGTCTGTCAGCTCTTAAATCCTCGTCTCTGAAACATTTTGCAATTTGGAAGTATTTTTCTACTCCTGCAATCATAAGAAGCTGCTTAAATAATTGAGGAGACTGAGGAAGTGCATAGAATTGTCCTTCATTTGTTCTACTTGGAACTAAGAAGTCTCTTGCTCCTTCTGGAGTAGATTTTGTAAGGATAGGAGTATCTACATCAAGGAATCCTGCCTTATCCATATAGTTTCTGATTGCCATAATCATTTTATGTCTCATTTTTAAGTTGTGAATCATTTGAGGTCTTCTGATATCTAAGTATCTGTATTTTAATCTTGTATTTTCATTAAGACCTGTATCTGTCATTTGGAATGGAAGAGTTTCACAGCTGTTTAATACAGTAAGGTCAGTTGCAAAAACTTCAATTTCTCCTGTAGGAATATTCATGTTTTTACTGAATCTTTCTCTTACTTCTCCTTCAACTCTTATAACAGATTCTGTTTTTAATTTTTGAGCTGCTTCAACAACTGCTGCATCAGCAACATCAGTGTGGAAAACTATTTGAGTAATACCTTCTCTGTCTCTAAGGTCTACGAATGTAAGTCCTCCAAGGTCTCTTTTTGTTGCAACCCAACCGGAAAGAATAACTTTCTGACCGATATTTTCTTTCCTTAATTCACCTAAATTATGTGTTCTGTATATCATTTTAAATCCTCTCCTTAAAAAGATTATTATTTTGCGATTTTATTTATAACTTCTTCAAGAGTAACTTCTTCCTGTGTTCTGGCATTGAAATCTTTTAAAACTACAACACCTTTATTAAGTTCATCTTCACCTATTATGATAACATAATTTACACCAAGTTTGTCAGCTTTTTTCATGTGTCCTTTCATTCCTCTTGCTCCAAAGTCCACTGCTGCTTTAAGACCTGCTTTTCTTAAATCATTTGTAAGTTTCATTGCAGTTTCTTCAGCTTTTTCACCAAGCCACGCAACATATACATCAGGATTTTCAGAAGGAATTTCATCAAGAAGCATCATTATTCTTTCAATTCCAGCAGCAAAACCAAAAGCAGGAATTTCTTTATCTCCAAGCTGTTTTAGAAGATTGTCATATCTTCCTCCTCCAAGAACAGTTCCCTGAGCACCAAGTTTATTTGTAACTATTTCATAAACTGTACTTGAATAATAATCAAGTCCTCTTACTAGTTTAGGGTTTTCAACATATGGAACTCCAAAAAGAGTAAGATATTTTTTTACAGTTTCATAGTGTGTTCTTTCTTCTTCTGAAAGAGAATCAATAATGCTTGGAGCATTTGCAGTATGATTTTTACATGTTTCTATTTTACAGTCAAGAACTCTTAAAGGGTTTGTTTCAAGTCTTCTTTTGCAGTCCTCACAAAGCTCTTCTTTAACAGGCATAAGGTAGTCTATAAGAGCCTGTCTGTATTTTTTACGAGATTCTTGTCCTCCAACAGAGTTAATATTAACTTCAAGATCAGTTATTCCAAGTTTTTCAAGGAAATGGTATCCCATAGCAATAACTTCAGCATCAAGAACAGGGGATGATTCTCCAAGAACTTCAACACCCACCTGATTAAATTCTCTCTGTCTTCCTGCCTGAGGTCTTTCATATCTGAACATAGATCCAAGATAATAAAATTTAGATACTTCTTCTTTAGCATAAATTTTATTTTCAAGATATGCTCTTACAACAGATGCAGTTCCCTCAGGTCTAAGAGTAATGCTTCTGTCTCCTTTGTCAATAAAAGTATACATTTCTTTTTCAACAACATCTGTAGCTTCACCTATTCCTCTTTTGAAAAGGTCTGTTTCTTCAAATATAGGTGTTTTTATAAAAGAATACCCATAAGATTTGAATAAATCTTCAGCTTCTCTGTGAATGTATGAATATTTTGAGGCAGTTCCCTCAATAATGTCTTTTGTACCTCTCACTGCCTTAATAAGTTTCATCAGTTTCCCTCCTGAATATATTTACATAAATTATTTTTATTTTCTGTTTTTCCAAAGTTTTTCAATTTTATCTCTTATCTGGTTTTCAAATTTATTGTTTCCAGGTTCATAATATTTTTTTACTTTTTTTCTATATGCTTGTTCTATAAAATTTCCTGGATAATCGTGAGGATATATATATCCTTTTGCTCCATCAGCTATGTGTGCAGGAACAGGCTCAAGATCTCCAGCTTTTATATCAGCAAGAACAGAATTAATTCCATTATAACACGAGTTGCTTTTACTTGAAATAGCTAAATAAATAACAGCATGAGCAAGAATAATTCTTATTTCAGGCATTCCTATTTTTTCAGAAGCATTATATGCAGCATTTGTAATAAGAAGTGCCTCTGGATTTGCCATTCCAATATCTTCACTAGCTTGAATAAGAAGGCGTCTTGCGATATACCTTGGATCTTCTCCTCCATAAAGAAGTCTTCCCATCCAATAAAGTGCAGCATCAGGATCGCTTCCTCTTATACTTTTAATCATAGCTGAAATTATATTATATTTATCTTCTTCTTTATGAAAAGAAGCTTTTCTTTGAGAAAAAATTTCTTCAACATCTTTCGTATTACTATTTTCAAGATTTTTAAAGTAAAGCTCAAGATAGTTAAGAGCAATTCTGCTGTCTCCATTTGAAATATCAAGAATGATATTTTTAATATTTTCAGGAAGATTTTTTCCGTAATATTTTTCTCCTCTTTTCAGAACTTCTTTTATATCTTCCCTGTTAAGTGCTTTAAACTCAAAAACAAGGCATCTTGAAAGAAGAGCATTATTAAGATTATGATATGGATTTTCTGTTGTAGCTCCTATTAGAATAAGAACACCAGATTCAGTATAAGAAAGTAGGGCATCTTGCTGCAGTTTATTGAACCTATGTATTTCATCAAGAAATAAAACAGTTCTTCTTCCATAAAGCTCAATATCTTGTTTAGCTTTTGAGACAATATCTCTTAAGTCATTAAGGGAAGCAACAGTTGCATTTAGTGAAGCTATATTACAGTTAAGTTCATTTGAAATAACTTCTCCAAGAGAACTTTTTCCACACCCTGGAGGGCCGAAAAGAATCATATTGCTTATATTTCCACTTTTTATAATATTTGTAAGAATTTTATTGTCTCCAAGAAGCTCTTTCTGTCCTATAAATTCACTGAGTTTTTTTGGTCTCAGCTTTAAGGAAAGAGGTTTTATATCATTGTAATTATTTTGAAAAAGAGTTCCCATACTCATAAAATCTTCTCCTGAAAAACATAGAAATAAAAAGACATGTTGATACAACATGTCTTCAATTTTTTATGATAAGTATAAGTATAATAAAAGTGCTGTTATTATAAATAAAGCAGCTACAATTTTTGTTGCTTTTGCTAAAGGACCACCATCTTTTGACAATCCGAAAACTGTATTTGCACTTCCCATTCCCATACTTCCAGAAAGTCCACGACTCCTGTCAGGTTGTATTAAAACTAATACAATTAGGGCTATGGCAAAGATAAATAACAATGCTGTTAATAAACCTTCCATTTTTATCCTCCGACTTTGTGTATATTCTCATAATATTATAATACATTCTTAGCAATTTGAAAAGAATTATATTTAATAAAAATAAAAAAACTCTTGGCTAACCAAGAGTTTTAAATTATTCAATAAATATTTATTAATATATTGGGTTAAGCATAAATTCTGTAAAGTCTCTTACAAGAGCAGCAGTTTTTTCATTTTTGTCACGAACTGGGTTAAATTCAACTATATCAACTGATGTGATAAAGTAGTTTTTAAATAAGAATTTGAATGTTTTATAAACATCATCTTCATCAAATCCGTTTTTAACTGGAGTACTTACTCCTGGAGCTGCTATTGGATTCATAGAATCTATGTCAAAACTGATGTGGATATTGTCAACTTTTAAGTAATCATGAATTTCAGCAAGAACACTGTCTATTCCTTTACGAAGAACATCATCATAATGATATACTTTTACTCCAAGTTTTTCAATAACATCTCTTTCTCTTACATCAATATCTCTTGCTCCCAAAAGAACAACATTTTCAGGTTTTATTTTTGCACCTTCAAAGAAACAGTTAACCATGTCTTCGTCTCCTTCTCCTTGTAAAAGTGCAAGAGGCATTCCATGAATATTTCCTGTAATTGTAGTTTCATTTGTATTCATGTCTGCATGGGCATCAATCCAGATAACTCCTATTTCTTTTGTTTTTGCAACTCCAGAAATTGTTCCAAGAGCAATAGAGTGGTCTCCTCCGATTGTTATTGGTCTGTATCCATCTTCTATAGCTTCATTTATAGATTTAGCTACTTTTTCACAGGTATGAAGTATTGTATTTTTATATTTCATATTTGGATGATTGAAGTCTTCTCTTTGTTTTTCAATATCAATAACTTCAATTTCATCAAATGTATCTGGATAATTTTCAACAAGGACATCAACACCAAATTCTATTCCAGATTTATCTGCTCCAAGATTTAATGGAACACCAAATATTTTATTTTTCATTTTTTCAGTGTAGATGTACATAGCATCTTCATCTTCAATTACATTAATATATTCAAGGTTAGGATCTTCCATTCCTTGAAGATGAGTTTTAGTTTCTTTAAGTTCATCAATATATTCAATAACTTCTTTGCTGATTCTTTCTCCTGGAACTATAATAGGGATACCAGGTGGATAAGCCATAATCATTTCAGCACAGATTTTTCCTTCGCTTTCTTCAAAAAGAACTTTGTTTTTATCAGAATAGAATGCTTCCCTTGGTACAAGTACAGGCTCAGGGATTGCAGGTATTCTTAAACTTTTAACTTTTTTAATTTCTTTAGTGTCATAGAATCTTTTGCTTATATCTTTAAGAGCGTTTATAAGTTTTAAAGCACTGTCAGGAGTATCTCCTATTGTAATAAGCCCTAAAACATTGTAGTAATCTGAAAGTTCCATTTGAATATTGTAGTCATCTGTTAAAATTGATTCAAGTTCAAATCCTGTAATTCCAAGTCCTTTTGCAGATATAGTAATTTTTGTAGGATCAAAAGCAAATACTCCTTCTCTTCCTACAATTTCAGCTCCAAATGAGTGAATTCCTGGAATTTTATTTATTTCAGATCTTAAATAATTTGCAAGTTCTATTGTTCTTGTAAGAAGATCTCTTCCATGGATTGCCATTTGTCTTCTTGCACAGTCAAGTGATGCCATCAATGGATAAGATGGAGATGTTGTGTGTAAAAGACTAAGAATTTGCTGAACTCTGTTAGCATCTACTCTGTTTGAATTTACATGAAGAAGAGACATTTGAGTCATTGCCCCTAAAATTTTATGTGTACTTTGACAACAGATGTCAGCTCCTGCATCAACAGCAGATAATGGTAAGTCTTCATGGAAATGAAGATGAGGGCCATGAGCTTCATCAACGATTAAAGGAATATCATAGCTGTGAACTATATTTGCTATTTTTTGAATGTCAGTTGCCACTCCATAATATGTAGGGTTTATTATAAGAACTGCTTTTATATCTGAATGCTGTTCAAGCATTTTTTCAACTGTTGATGGTCTTACTCCATGAGCAATTCCAAGTTCGTCATCAATTTCAGGATTCATATAAACAGGAACAGCTCCTGAAAGAATTATTCCAGCAGAAACAGATTTATGAACATTTCTTGGAACAAGTATTTTTTCTCCTGATTTTACAACTGATAATATCATGGCTTGAATGGCTCCTGATGTTCCATTCACGGCGAAGAAACTTTTCTTAACTCCATAAGCATCTGCTGCAAGTTCTTGAGCTTCTTTTATACAGCTTTTTGGGTGGTGAAGTCCGTCAACCATTTTAAAAATAGTAACATCTATTTTAAATGGGTTGGTTCCCATAAACTCCAAAAATTCTTCATCCACTCCATGTCCTTGCTTATGTCCCGGAACATGAAAAGGAACTATGTTTCTTTTTACATATACATCTTTCAACACTGTGAAAAGCGGTGTTAGATTTTGGTCTAAAGTTGCCATTCTTACCTCCTTAATTTACTTAATAAATTATCAAATTTTTTTATTTATGTTATAATACAAATGCAAATTATTGTAGGGCTTTTTTTTGCTTTAGTCAACCTTTATTTTTTATGGAAAGGAGTATTTTTTTGAAAAAATTTCTTCTCTTTATTTCAAATGGCTCTGAAATGTTAGAAATTTCTCCCTTTGTGGATATTTTTGGATGGAACGAAATTGTTGGAGACAAAAAACAAAAAATTAAGATTGTAACAATTTCATACGGAGAAATTGTAAATGCTACATGGAATTTGAAAATAAAAACAGAGCTTAAATTTGATGAAAACTTTAAGTATGAAGATGAATATGATGGAATAATTATTCCTGGTGGTTTTGGAAAAGCAGGATATTTTAATGACATTAAAAAAGAAAGTTTTCAGAATCTTATAAGAAAATTTTATGAAAAAGATAAGATTACAGTAGGTATATGTACAGGTGCGATAGCTTTAGGGGAAGCAGGTATATTAAAAGGAAAAAAGGCTACAACATATTTTCTTGATAATAAAAGATATTTTAATCAGCTTGAAAAATTTGGAGCATTTCCTGTTATGAAAACTCTTGTTAAGGACGGAAATATTTTTACAACAGCAAATCCTCAGTCAGCACTTGTTCTTGGATTTACACTTCTTGAGCTTTTAACTTCAAAAGAAAATATGGAGAAGGTTGCTTTTAATATGGGATACTCTCATATATGCTGTGAAAATATAATATAAATCTTAAATAAATAGTGAAATTTCATAAAATATATGTTATGCTTTAAATGTAAAACCATAAATTTTTTAAGAGGTGAAAATATGAAAATAGAAGAAGGAAAAGTAGTAACACTTGAATTTAGAGTTTATGACAACAAAACTAATGAACTTCTTGAAGATACTAAAGAAGTAGGACCTTTCTTTTATATCCATGGATTTGGATATTTCGTTCCAAAAGTTGAAGAGGAATTAGAAGGAAAAGAAGCAGGGTATAAAACAAAAGTAGCTCTTACAGCTGAAGAAGGATATGGAGAATACGACGAAGACTTAGTAATGGAAATGGATAGAAAAGATTTTGCTGAGTTTGAAGATATCTATGAAGGATTAGATTTCATAGCTGATCTTGATGACGGTTCTGAACAATCTTTTGTTATAACAAAAATAGAAGATGATGTTGTAACTGCTGACGGAAATCACCCATTTGCTGGAAGAGATGTAAGATTTGAAATAGAAGTTACAGGAGTAAGAGAAGCTACTGAAAAAGAAATAGAAGCTGGAGAACCATTATTTCAAGGATTTTAATTTCTGTTAATTTTCTTTGAGTAAGTAAAGAAAATTAACCAAAAGAAACTTGCTTTGCTGGAGAAAATTTTTTTATTATTTTTTAATGCAACAAGGTCTAATATTTTGATAAATTATTCTAAAAAAGGGGTAAATAGTAATGAAAATAGCTTTAGGTTGTGACCACGGTGGTTACGAATTAAAAGAAAAAGTAAAAAAACATCTTATAGAAAAAGGGCATGAAGTTTTAGATTTAGGATGTCATTCAACTGAATCTGTAAACTATCCTGTTTATGGAAAAGCAGTTGGACATGCTGTTGTAAACAAAGAAGCTGATTTAGGAGTTATCATTTGTGGAACAGGAATAGGAATTTCTATTGCTGCAAATAAAGTTAAAGGTGTAAGAGCTGCTCTTTGTATGAATACAACAATGGCAAGACTTACTAAAGAACATAATAATGCCAATGTTCTTGCAATGGGTGCAAGAATGATAGGAGATGTGCTTGCTCTTGAAATCGTAGATGAGTTCTTAACTGCTGAGTTCCAAGGTGGAAGACATGCAGAAAGAATAGCTATGCTTGAAGACTAATAATAAAAAATAAAACTGGAGGTATTTAATTATGGCATCTATTTTTACAAAAATAATCAATAGAGAAATACCTGCTGCTATAGTTTTTGAAAATGATAAGGTTATAGCTTTTAAGGATATAAATCCTCAGGCACCTGTACATATTCTTGTTGTTCCCAAAAAAGAAATAGCTACAGTAAATGATATAAAAGAAGAAGACAAGGAACTTATTGGTGAAGTTTATCTTGCCATAGGAAAAATTGCTGCTGATTTGGGAATAGCAGAAGAGGGATACAGAGTAATTGCAAACTGTAATGAGTATGGAGGACAAGAAGTATTTCATATTCATTTCCATCTTCTTGGAGGAAAAAAATTAGGTCCTCTTGTATAGGAAATAAAAAATATAAAAATAAAAAATTTTTTTCACAGAGACTTAGTTTTAGTCTCTGTTTTTTTTATTGTTATAAAAAATATGAAATCAAAAAAATAATTCAAAAAAAATTTATTGTTGACTTATTTTTTTTTTATACTATAATAACCTAAGAAACAACGAATACAAATCGCTTAGTTTTATTATATAATTTCACTATTATCTTAATAAAAAAGCGGGGGACCCACTTTATGAACAAAGGCTTTATGTTCATGCTAACCTCGTCACACATTTTCGGGGGGCTATGGGGTCTTACATAGATTTAGTCTGTATAACACCATGCACTGTCATGGTGTTTTTTATTTCATTAAAAAAATTGTTTATAAAAAAATTAAAATAAAATTAAAAAATCAAGGGGTGATATTTAGGATTTAATTCATTGAATTAATATTCTAGAGATTAAGGAGGTATCTTATGAAACAAAAAACAGAAAATGTCAGAGAAACAAAATTTATACACGCATTTATACCATTAGTATTTTTGGTATGTTCTCTTACATACACCATAAGGTACACCAATGCAGATCCACATATTCCTATTATGATTTCAGGAATGCTTGCAGCTTGTGTTGCAATGTTTTCATTAAAATATAAATGGGATTATATACTTGAAGGAATTTTAAATACAATTAAGTCATCAATGGAAGCAGCTATAATTCTTCTTATAATTGGAATGGTTGTAGGGAGCTGGATTATTTCAGGTGTAGTTCCTACAATGATTTTTTACGGATTAAAAATAATTTCTCCAGGAATATTTCTTCCAGCAGCTCTTATTCTTGCTCTTATAGTTGCTCTTGCAACAGGAAGTTCATGGAGTACAGCAGCAACTGTAGGAATTGCTCTTATGGGAGTTGGAACAGGACTTGGAATTCCTCCTCAAATAACAGCAGGAGCAATAATTTCTGGGGCATATATGGGAGATAAACTTTCTCCTCTTTCAGATACAACAAATCTTGCACCAGCTATGGCAGGATCAAATCTGTTTGAACATATAAAAGCAATGCTTGCCACAACTATACCAAGTTTTATAATAACACTTATCCTTTTCTGTATAATAGGAAGCAGATATGCAGGTTCTGATATAGATACAGCAACACTTAATTCAATATTAGGAACATTACAGAATCAGTTTTATATAAGTCCTTTATTATTTATAGTTCCTGTTATAACAATAACACTTGTTGTTAAAAAAGTTCCTGCTATTCCAGGTCTTTTCTGTGGAAGTTTAATAGGTGGAATTGCAGCTATGGTATTCCAAAAAACATCTCTTTCTGATTTTATAACTGCTCTTCAAAAAGGTTATGTGTCACAATCAGGAAATGCTGTTGTAGATGAACTTCTTACAAGAGGAGGAATGAACAGCATGATGTGGACAGTATCTCTTATAATATGTGCTCTTTTTCTTGGAGGAGTTATGGAGAGAGCTGGAATGCTTAATGCTATAGCAAATAAGATTTTAAGCCTTGCAAAATCAACAGGAAGTCTTATTCTTGCAACAATATTTACAGCTATTGCTTCAAATGCTTTAGCTGCAGAACAATATCTTTCAATAGTTATTACAGGAAGAATATTTAAAGATGCTTATGCAAAAAGAAATCTTCATCCAGTAACTCTTTCAAGAGTTTTAGAAGATTCAGGAACACTATCATCTCCACTTTTCCCATGGAACAGTTGTGGTGCTTACATGATTGCAGCTCTTGGAATAGCTCCTTGGATATATGTTCCATATTGTTTCTTAAATTTAATTAACCCTGTAATTTCAGCAATATATGGATATACAGGATTTACAATTAAATATCTTAATGGAGAAAATGAAAAAAAATTCCATTTTAAAAAAGCTTTACTTACAATGTTAAATATTTTTCATAAATAAAAAATTATAATAGAGGGCTGTTGCATTTTATAATTTATAAAATACAACAGCCCACATTTTTTATTATAAAGTAAATTTTTGGTTATCCTACTACACGGCAGTTTTCATCATTTTTATCGCATATATATTTAACTTCATTTACAAGAGGTTTTCCTTCAATAAAATCTCTTATATTATTTAATGTAGTAATTGTTATTGCTTCAATAGCTTCTTTTGTAAAGTAAGCCTGATGAGAAGTGATAAGAACATTATGGAAAGAAAGAAGTCTTCCTAAAATATCATCTTCAATCACCTCATCAGATTTATCTTCAAAGAAATAATTTGCTTCTTCTTCATAAACATCAAGAGCAGCAGCTCCTATTTTTTTATCTTTTAAGGCTTCTACAAGATCAACTGAATCTATTAAAAGTCCTCTTCCTGTATTAACAATCATAACTCCATCTTTCATTTTTGCCATTGATTCTCTATTTATCATATATTGAGTTTCTTTAGTAAGAGGACAGTTTAAAGAAATAATATCTGATTCTCTGTATAAAGTATCAAGATCAACAAATTCAAAGCCAAGCTCTTTTGCTTTTTCATAATTTGGGTAAGGATCATAGGCAATAACTTTTGTTCCAAAACCTTTTAATATTTTTATAAGAATTTGAGCTATTTTTCCTGCACCTATAATACCTACAGTTTTTTCATGCAGATCATATCCCATAAGACCATTTATAGAAAAATTTCCTTCTCTTGTACGAACATATGCTTTATGAATTTTTCTGCTCAGAGAAAGAATCATTCCCATAGTATATTCTGCTATTGAGTAAGGAGAATAGGCAGGAACTCTTACAACTTGAAATCTTCCTTTGATATCTTTAAAAGAGATATTGTTGTATCCTGCACATCTCATTGCAAGAAGTTTAACTCCATTTTCAGCCATAATATCAATAACTTTTTTATCTATTGTATCATTTGCAAAAGCACAAACAATTTCATATCCCTTTGTAAGAGGTGCAGTCTCCTCAGTAAGTTTTCCTTTTAGAAATTTCATTTCTATATTATAATCTTTTCCATATTTATTAAAAAATTCTTTGTCATATGATTTTATGTCAAAAAATAATACTTTTTTCTTTTCCATTTTACAACCTCCATAAATATTTAATTAATTTTATGTATATAGTATATCATTTGAAAAAATTTATTACTACAAATTCTTTATTTTTTTAATAAAGAATTTGTAAAAATATATTTTTTGTAGTTTATGTACTGCTTTAAAGCATTATAAATATTTTATTTTTTATTCTTTTTTTAACTTTTATATGATAAAATACGATTTGTAGTACAAAAGTAACAGGAGGCTTTAAAAAATGTTTAAAAATATACTTAAAGGTGTAGGAATAGGAGTTGCCAATATTATTCCAGGTGTCTCAGGAGGAACTTTGGCAGTTGTTTTTGGAATATATGATTATCTTATGGAAGCAGTTGCTTGTTTTTTAACAGCATCAAGAGAGAAAAAGAAAGAATATGCAAAATTTCTTATTCAGATAGGTATAGGAGCAGGAGCAGGAATATTAATCTTTGCAAGAGTAATAGAATATCTTTTTGCTCATTATCCTGTGCAGACAAAAATAGCTTTTGTTATTCTTATTCTTCCTTCAATTCCGCTTATAGTGAAGGGGGAAAATTACAGAGATAAAAAGAATATTATTTCTTTTATTTTAGGTTTTATATCTATAATGTTTTTTACTTATGTAGCAATTAAAGTTTCAGGAGGACCTCAGGAATTTGAAAATGTGAGAACAATTTTTTCTTTTTCTTATTATATAAAACTGGCTTTTTGTGGATTTATAGCTATAGGAGCTATGATTATTCCTGGAATTTCTGGTTCATTTCTTCTTTTAATATTAGGAGAATATCAAAATATTCTTTCATATATTAATAATTTTCAGATAGTTCCTATGATGTATCTTGCTGTTGGAATGGGAATGGGTGCACTTGGATTTACAAAAGTTATAAATTATTGTTTGAAAAACTATAGAAGTCTTACTCTTTTCTTTATACTTGGAATAATAATTGCATCACTTATACAGCTTTTATTAAATTTATAAATTATTATGTATTCCTGCATTAATGACAAAATGTTTTTAATGCAGGAATTTTTTTATATCTATTAATAATGAAAAAAAGAAAAAAGCCGAATATCTTTTGATATTCGGCATTTCTTTGTTTTGGTTGTTAGTCAACAAGAATTATAAAGCGTTAACTTTAGCTGCTAATCTAGCTTTTTTTCTAGAAGCTGTATTTTTCTTTAATACACCTTTAGTAACTGCTTTGTCAAATTCTTTGTAAGCTACAGTTAAAGCTGCCTTAGCTGCTTCAACATCAGCAGTTTCAACAGCTGCTAAAACTTTTTTAGTCATAGTTTTAACTCTAGTTTTTACTGCTTGATTTCTCACTCTGTTTCTCTCGTTGATTAATACTCTCTTTTTAGCTGATTTTGAGTTTGCCAAATTAAAAACCTCCTAAATAATTATAAATAAAATAATAATGTTTTTTGGTAACTTATTTTATCATGGTCTTAAAATTTAACAGGTAAGATCTAAAAGAGAGACACATATCTAAAACAATGGACCAAAGATATTATATCATAAAAAGCTGAAATGTAAAAGGAAAAAATAAAAAAGAGTATCTATTTTTTTAAAAAAAGGTTATCATATAGGCTGAGTAAGTTTTGAAATTTTATTTAGAGAGGATTTCTTATGAATATAGAAGAAAAAATATCTCTTGAAGCCAGAGAAAAAATGGCCTTTGAGATTGAAGAGTCTGGTGGAAACGAAGTATTCTTTCGTGGAATCCTTGATGAAAATAAAATAGTAGCAGATGTTGAAGTCCTTGCTAAAGGAAACAGATACAGTGTTCCTGCTATTTTAAAAAGAATGAAAAAAAATGAAATTATTATACATAATCATCCTTCAGGATATCTTTATCCTTCTGATGCAGATGTAGAAATAGCATCAATTTTCGCAGACAGAATGGACGGAGGGTCATATATTATAGATAATAGTGCTGAAAATGTTTATGTTATTACAGAAGCATATTTTGATGAAAATAAAAAAATAGATATAAAACCTTATTTTGAAAGAAATGGACTTCTCTCTCAGTGCTTTAAGGAATTTGAATATAGAGATGAACAGCTTCATATGGCTGAGCATATTGAAAAAGGTCTTAACGATGAAAAAAAAGTTGTTGTGGAAGCAGGAACAGGAACAGGAAAAACTCTTGCATACCTTATTCCAAGTATTCAATGGGCTGTTGAAAATGGAAAAAAGGTTATTATATCAACAAATACAATAAATTTACAGGAGCAGCTTTTAAATAAAGACATTCCTATTGTAAAAAAAATAATGCAGAAAGATTTTAAATATCTTTTAGTTAAAGGAAGAGGGAATTTTTTATGTAACAGAAAACATGCTAATCTTCTTTCAATGAAACCTGCAGATTTAGAAGAATTTTCACAAGATCAGAAAAAGCAGTTTGAGGCACTTATAAACTGGGGAAAAGAAACAAGAACAGGGGATAAATCTGAACTTTATTTTGAAGTTGATTATACAGTTTGGGAATATTTCCAAAGTGAGACAGATATATGTGCAGGTTCAAGATGCCCTTATAAAAGCGAATGTTTCTTTTTAAAATCAAGAGAAGAAAAGAAAAAAGCAGATATTTTAATTGCTAATCATCATATTTTTTTCTCGGATCTTGCAATAAGAAAAGAGATAGGATTTAATACAGATTATTCTATTCTTCCTGAATATGGATTAGTTGTTTTTGATGAAGCCCATAATATTCAGAAAGTAGCAAGAGACTATTTTTCTTATGAAGTTTCAAAATATGGTTTTACAAAAGCGATGAATCAGATTCATAATGTTTCTAATAATAAGAAACATAAAGGACAGCTTGAAATACTTCTTCAATATTTGAAAAAAAGAAATTATGAAGATAAGGAAGTTGTAGAAAAATTATTGGAAAATGATGTAAGAATAAATCATAATAATCTTTTTAAAGCAGGACGGGATTATTTTGACAGACTTATTGAGATTTTTTCAAAAGGACAGGTTGGAAGCATAAGTTTCAGAATAAAAAAAGATGAAATTATGGCTTCATCTTTTTACAGTATGCTTAATGATGTAAAAGAAAATTTCATGTTGGAATTTAATACCTATCTTCGTACTGCAAGAAAAATTATAACATCTTTGAAAGATACTGAAGATAATGATGGAATTATTAATGATTTTAGTAAATATATAGAAAGACTTGAAACATTTTTTGAAAATTTCAAATTTATAAATAATCTTGATGATGAAGAATTTATTTATTGGGTTGAAGTAAATAATAAAAAGAGTAACTCAAAACTTGTTGCCACTCCTTTAAATATAGATGGAGAATTAAGTGAAAATCTTTATTCAAATTTAAAGCAGCTTATATTTACATCAGCTACCATAGCAGTTGAAAATAATTTTGACTATTTTAAAAAATCAATCGGACTTGAAGAGGAAACATATGATAAGATAATTGCCTCTCCTTTTGATTATGACAGACAAATGAAAGTTTATATTCCGAGTGGACTTCCAGATCCAAATGATAGAAACTTTTTAGATGAGATTGAACCTCTTTTAAAAAAGATGATTTTAAAAACAAAGGGAAGAACTTTTGTTCTTTTTACATCTTATAAATCTTTAAATTATATGTATTATATGTTAAGGGAAGAACTTGAAGAAAATGGGATTAATTTTTTTATTCAGGGAATGTATCCAAGAACAAAGTTAGTAGAAATGTTTAAGAACAGCGATTCTCCTGTATTATTTGGAACAGACTCTTTCTGGGAGGGAGTAGATGTAAAAGGAGAAAAACTTGTTTCTGTTATAATAGTAAAACTTCCTTTTAAAGTTCCAAGTGATCCTGTTACAGAAGCTATAATTGAGACATATGAGCTTCAGGGAAAAAATCCTTTTATAGAATATCAGATTCCAGAATCTGTTATTAAATTTAAACAAGGAATAGGGCGTCTTATAAGAAGTAAAGAAGACAGAGGAATTATAACAATTCTAGATAATAGAATAGTGACAAAAAGATATGGGAAATATTTCCTTGACAGTATTCCTACAAAGAATATTCAAAGGATAGATCAGAGTGAAATTACAGGCTAAAAAAACTATGGAGGAATTATGAAAAAATTCAAGCTTTTCGGTTTTAAATTTGTCTTTAAACTCGAGAAAGAAAATAAAGATGATGTTCAGGTATATTCAGAGTCATATAACCTCAAGGAGAAAGTAGTATATATTCTTCTTATTATGGCTGTTTTATCTTTCAGTGCCAAGTTTCATCTTTTCTTTAACCACAACAGCTATAAGAAAGGAAGCATAGTAAAAGAGGATATCTATGCACCACAGACAATAAAATATAACGATGTGGCAAAAAGAGAAGCAATAATAGAAGAACTTATTCTTACTTCAAAAAAAGAGTATATTCATGTTCCTGAAGTTGAAGTTTCTCATTACAATGGAATGAAAAACTTCTACGATCAGATTATTGCTCTTAAAAAAGGGACAAAAATAGATTTCAATTATAAGATAATAGAAGAAAATCTTGAAAAAGATATAAATAAAAATCTTGTAAAAGAAATTTCTAAGCTGAGCACAAGAAAAATTACAGCTCAGAGAGATTCTCTTTTAAAGCTTCTTAGTGAAATATATGAAAGTAAAGTTGTAAAAGAAGATGGAATTATAACAATAAAAGATGAGGAAAGAGAAAAAATAGAAAAACTTACTCCTATTGAACAAAAAGTGCTTCATACTTTTATTGTTCCAAATTATATTTTTGATAAAGAAAAAACTAAAGAGGAAATAGAGAAAAAGACTTCCAAAATAGGAGAACAAATAGTTGAAGTTCATGCAGGAAGTGTTGTTGCTAAAAAAGGAGAAGTTTTAAGTGATAAAAAACTTGAACTTTTAAGTGCTGTTGGAATTTATTCTTATGGGGAAAGTGTAACAAGACTTGTAATGAATATTATGTATCTTTTTATAATCTCTTTTATATCTTATCAAACACTTTACAGAACTTTTAAAAAAGAGATTCTTAAGAAAAATACTTACAGAGCTGTTTTGATTCTTATAACAGGTGCTTTTTTCATTCTTAGATTTTTAAGTAATGAATATATGTTCATAGTTCCTTTTGAAGTAGTATTTTTTATGCTTGGTATTTTAGTAAATCCAAAATTTGCTTTTACAATGACACTTATTTCTCTTGGATTTTTAATGCCTATATTAGATTATAATCTTATATATTTCTTTATATATCTTTTTGCAGTTGTTTTAGGAACAATTCTTTTAAAAGATATAAAAACAAGATCACAGCTTATAAACTTAGGTGTTCAGCTGTCAATAGTTAAGTTTATACTATTTTTTATATTAAGTTACTTTATAGATACAATGAATGTTTCAGTTGTAATGAAAGCAGGACAGATTATTATAGCAGGAATACTTTCAGGAATGGTAAGTATAGCTCTTGTTCCTTATTTTGAAAGAACATTTAATATACTTACAAGATTTAAACTTCTTGAACTTGGAGATTTGTCTCATCCTCTGCTTCGTGATCTTTCAGTTAAGACACCAGGAACTTTTTATCACTCAATGATGGTTGCTACACTTTCTGAAGCTGCAGCAGATGCCATAGGGGCAGATTCAATATTTACAAGAGTAGCATCATATTACCATGACATAGGAAAGATGAAAAGACCTAAGTTCTATGTTGAAAATCAGGAAGGAGGAGTAAATCCTCATAATGCAATATCTCCATTTTTAAGTGCTCTTATAATTGCTGCCCATACAAAAGAGGGAGCAGAGCTTGGAAAAGAATATCAGATTCCAAAAGAAATAAGAGATATAATGTATGAACATCAGGGAACAACTCTTCTTGCATATTTCTATAATAAAGCAAAACAGCTTGATGAAAATGTTCAAGAGGAAGATTTTAGATATTCAGGGCCTAAGCCAAAGACAAAAGAATCAGCAATTATCATGCTTGCTGACTCAATAGAAGCAGCAGTAAGAAGCTTAGATGAAAAAACTCCTATAACTATAGAAGCGATGATAAGAAAAATTATTGCAGGAAAAATGGGAGATGGACAGCTTTCAGATGCAGACCTTACATTTAAGGAAATAGAAACTATAATAAAAGTATTTACAAAAACTCTTATGGGGATTCACCATGTGAGAATAAAATATCCAGGACAAAAATAAAAATTTTTGGATTGTAAAGGAGAGAAAATTGAAAATTAATTTAGATTTAGGAATAAATATTGACACATATGAGAATGAAATAAATTTTGAAGAAGTTGAAAAATATGTGACAGAGGTATTAAACAGAGAATATTCAAGTGATAAAGAAGTATATATATCAGTTCTTCTTACAGGAAATGATGAAATACAGACTGTAAACAGAGATTTCAGAGGAAAGGATATGCCTACAGATGTTATCTCTTTTGCATATCATGACAATGATGAAGGAGATACAGGAATATTTGATACTTTAGGAGATATAATTATATCTCTTGAAAGAGTTGATGAACAGAGAAAAGACTATAATCACTCTTTTAAAAGAGAATTTTACTATGTGCTTACTCACGGACTTCTTCACCTTCTTGGTTATGATCATATGGAAGAGGAAGAGAAAAAAGTTATGAGAGCTAAAGAGGAAGAAATTTTAACACATTATGGATATACAAGAGACATTTAAAAGCAGGTGATAATTATGCAGACTTCAAAAGAATATTTGCTTTTCAGTATTCTTTCATACTATAACCTTACAGATGAGGTTAAGGGACAGTTTCTTATAAATTCACTGGAAGGAATTGATTTTGGAAGAAGCATATCAACTAATGCAAATCTTTTCAGAGATGATGCCTATGGCAGATGTACAGAATATTTTATGAATGAACTTGAAAGCTGGAAAATTTATGATATAGACAACAGAACAGGTTCAGGAGGAAATGGAAAATCAAAGTCTGGTTTTTTTGCAATTGTATTCAATAAAGGGGACGAATATGTAATATCCTATAGAGGAAGTGAAACATATCCTTTTGAAGAAGCATACAGAGATTTTATAGAAACAGATCTTCGTATAGGAATGGGGAAAAAACCTCTTCAGTTTTGGGAAGGACTTGAAGTTTTTGAAGACCTTCTCTCAAAAGGAATTCCCTTTGAAAATATAAGTATTACAGGGCACTCTTTAGGAGGGGGAATAGCACAGTTTGCTGCTGTTATGCTCTATAAAAAATATAAGAAAGTTCCAAGAGTATGCACATGGAATGCAGTGGGAATAAACCGTGATGGTATTATTGGAGTGGAAGATTTTATAGATTATGAAAAAATTCTTGATTCATGTCATATGACAGAAGAAGAAAAAGAAATTTTTAAAGATTTTAAAGAATCTTATTTAGAATTCTTTTTAAAGGAATTGAAAAAATATAAGGTAATAAAAGATAACAGAACAGTTCTTATTGATAAATATTCAACTTTTTATTTTCAAATAGATGATGTGTTTGTTGAAGCTCTTTCAAAACAGACAAATTTTAAAGAAATATTAAATAAACTTTCTCTTGAAAGAAGAAGAGAACTTCTTCTTAATGAAGAAATTATAGATAAACTGTTTCAAATAGATAATCTTACGGAACTTCTTTATGAGGCAGTTGGATTTATTAAAATTTTAAATGAGAATAAAGTATTTGAAAATAATGTAGTTAATTTTTGCCATTCAAAAGATTTAGTAAGTTTTCTTTTCCCACATATAGGAACTACTTATCAGGCAGACCTTAATTTTATGAAGAAAGATGCTGGAAAAAGCAGTTTTTTCAGAAATTTTTCTATATTTAAAAAATCTGTGCAAAGTTATCATTTTGAAGATGTCTTTATTCCTTTTATAACTTCTAGTGGAGCATTTGCTGACTTTTTATCAATAAATTATATAAGCAGTGTTTTAAGAAAAGTAATTTATCTTGAATATACTTTTACAAAAGAATTTCTAGGACTTTATTTTATGAGAACAGAAATTACAGAAGAAAATTTTCAGAACTTTAAAACAAGTATTATAAATGGAATTGAGAAAACAGGAGATGATATTCTCTATAAAGATAAAGCAAAAGCTAAGATTCAGCTTATGGACTATGAAGAATTAAAAACATTATGGGAAAAGACAATAGAAAAAATACCAAGTCCTTATATAAGTCAGGATATTTATGACTTAATTGTTTTTAGAAAAAATTATATATAAAAAAATTTAACGGTTAGTATTGAAACAGGAGGAAAAATATGAAAAACTGCATTTTAGTAGGAGTGGCAGGAGGAAGTGGAAGTGGAAAAACAACTGTTGCCAATAATCTGGTAAAAGCTTTTAAAGCAGAAGACGCAGCTTTGGTGGAACAAGATGCTTATTACAGAGAGCTTATAAATATGACTATGGAAGAAAAAGCGAAGGTGAACTTTGACCATCCTGATTCAATAGAATTTGAACTTCTTAGAAAACATTTAGAGTCATTAAAAAATGGAGAATCAATAGAAAGACCTATTTATGATTTTACAACTCATTCAAGAAAAGAGGGAACAGTGAAAATAAGTCCTTCAAAGATAATAATGGTTGGGCTGCCTTTGGTTTGACTGTTCAAAATAATACAGCTTCCCCTGATGGTACTAACCCAGATAAATATAATACAAGTAGTTTAACTATTAATTCGGAGAAAACTTCTATAACTTCTAAATCTGAAGGAATAGAAACTATTGGAATGGCTGCTTATTCAAATGGAACTTTAAATGTAAATGGAGATTTAACTTTAGTTGCTGAAGCAACTAAATATGCTTCAGCATTAGATTTAAGAGGACATAGTATAACTAATATAAATACAACTAAAGATAAAACTATAAATATTACAGGTGATATTCGTTTTGACTTTTATAAAAATGATAATATAGAAAATAGTAAAGCAGCAGATGGTAATACTGAAATAAATTTAAATCTTACAAATGAGGCTTCTAAATTAAAAGGAAATATTTATTTGACTAAAAATACTAGTGGAGAAAATAAAATAACAGAAGAAACAGCAGACTTGTATGCTAAATCTATAAATGATGGAAAAGGAATACATTTAGCTATTGAAAATGGAGCTGAATGGCATAATATAAAATCTGGAAAAGAAAATACAGAAGGAAGCTTTGTTTCAGGAGATGTAAAATTAAAAGGTGGAAAAATCACTAATGATGGAATTATAAAAATTTATAATAAAACTGGTGTTGAAATGAATGGTGCATCAGGAAAATATAATTCTATGCTTACTGGAGAAGGAAAGTTTATAGCAAATACAGACAGTAATGCTATCACAGTAACTAATAAAGGAAATGTTTTAGCACTAGGAGAAAATTCATCAATAGCAGGTAATGTTCTTGTAGATACTAGTGCAGAGTTAGAAAATAAAGGTGCATTAAATATTATAGAAGGAACATTAACAAATAAAGGAATAGTAAATTTAATTTCTGGAACAACAATAACTCTTGATGGAAGTTCTTCATTTGAAAATAAAAAAGGAGCAACACTTAATGTAGAAAGTGGAGCAACAGCAGTTACAGGTGGAACAACAACAAATAATGGTGTAATTTCTCTTAAAGATACTGATAATTCTGATAAAACTGTTTCAAAACTTCTTGCAGGTGGAACACTGACTAATGAAGGAACTATTGCTTTAGCAGACAGAGCAGAAGCGATGACAGATGAAAACTGGAATAAACTTTTAGAAACATTAATAACTGATAAAGGAACATTTACAAATAAAGGAATGGTTGTAGATAAAGCAGGAAATTCTATTTTCTCTGCAGGAACAACTATAGAAAGTGGTACAGCAGGAGAATTACTTGAAAGTGGAGTTGCAGGAAGTGGAGAAACAATAAAAATTGAAGATAAGCAAGATGGAACAACTATTACAGGTTCAACTTCACAAGAAGGAACAGAAACAACTACAGATACTTTAAAAGATATAACAGTAAATGTTGAAGGAAATCTTAACTTAGCAGAAGGTTCAGGAGCAGGAGTTGTAATGGAAGATGTTACAATGAATGTTTCTAGTGGAAAAAATGTAACAGCAACAGGAGAAGGGCATAAATTATCAGGAAATGTAGTATTAAATGGAGAATCTTCTATAGTTGTTGGAGATGGACAAGGTACTTCTGATTCTAACTTAACATTAAGTGGAGCAGTTTCTCAAGGAGCAACAACAGAAACTGAAAAAGCAACAATTAAAGTAGAAAGTGACGGAACATTAAATCTTGTTGATGCTAATGTAAATGTAGCAATAAACAGTGATGCAACAGGACAAACAGGAGCAGTAACATCAAAAGGAGAAACATCTATAAAAGATATAACAGCAAAATCTTTAGACATAAAAGAAGCAGGTAAAGAAGTTAATATTACTACTATTGATGGAAATGTTAATATAGGAACAATAACTGTAGGAGATAGCATAAATACTAAAGGTGAAAAAACAAATATTTTAGTATTATCAGCAGATACAGTTTTAGGAACACCTTCTTCAACTAGAGCAAGATTATTTAGAGCACCAGCTGCTACATCAACAAATACAATAAAAATAGGTGGAGCAAATGGACAGCTTGCTCTTGAATTAGGAGGAAATGGAAAAAATGCTTTAGGAAACTCTAGTGGAATAGAAATAATAGGAACTTCAACAGATAAAAATAATAAAGATTTATTAATAAAAACAGCAGGTTTATCAGGTAAAGAAAATACAATAAATTTAGGAGATAATAAATTTGAAAAAGTTGGAGTTACATCAGACTCTAAAATTTATTTATTAGATACAATATTAAATGAAAATGCTGGAGATAGTAATAATACAACAGTAACATTAAAATATAATAATGAGTTATATAAAGGAAATTCAATCCTTAACAATATAAATGCTCAAGCAGTTGATGTATCTAATTTCTTTAGTTCTGATGAAGCTGAAAGAGAAGTTCAATTAGATAAAATCTATTCATCTAACATCTATTCAGAAACAGTAAAAGCAGCTTACGATACTGTTAAAATGAATGAAGAAGCAGTTCTTTCTCTTGCTAGAAAATCAGAAGTAGGAAAATGGACAGCTGAAGGTAAAGCACTTTACTCTAAAGATGAATATGATAGAAAAGGAACTGTAGGAGATTATTCTTCTGAAATAGAATCAACAGGACTAATGGCAGCATTTGGTTATGGATTAAATGAAACTACTACAGCAGGAGTAGCATTCTCTGGAGTAAAACAAGATGTTGATACAGATGGTGGAAGCGCAGATGCTGATTTATTCTACTTAGGAGTATATGGAAATAAAGTTTATGGAAACTATGATTTCACAGCAGGATTAGGATATCAATTTGGAGAATATGAAGCAGATAACACAATAACTAATGTTCATGGTTCAGATAAATATGATTCTAAAGCATTAAGTGGATATGTACAAGGAAGATATACAGCAGACTTAGGAGATGGATTATCACTACAACCTAGAGTAAGATTAGGATATACTTATGTAGAACAAGATGATACAAGAGATTCTTACTTTGGAGTAAGCGATGCAGAAATAACAACATTTGATGCAGAATTCGGTTTAGATACAGTAAAATCAATTCAATTAGAAAAATCTAAAGTAGATGTAAAATTCGGAGTATCTTATGTAAGAACAATGGGAGATACAGATGATGAATTTACAGGAAGATTCTATGGAGCAACAGCAAGTGAAGGATTTAATGTATTAGGAGCAGAACTAGCAGAAAATGTAGTTAAATTTAACTTAGGAGCAGAAGTAACAAATGAAAACGGATTCTTCTATAATGGTGGATTAACTTATGAATTCGGAAGCGACGATACAGAAGCTTACGGTGTAACAGCAGGTGCAGGATATAAATTCTAATATAAAGTAGGAAAATAAAAGACATTACTTTTATAATAAAATTCCTCATATAGAGCAGAGCTTGATTTTTATATCAGGCTCTGTTTTTATATAGTGAAAAAATTAAAAGAATTTAGTATAATGTAAGAAAAGGTAGGTGGTATATATTAAGATGGAAGAGAATATTTTAAGTGTGAAATTAACAAAAAAAGAGCTAAATGCAGCAGAAGGGGATAAAAATAAAGTAGCTGCAATGCTTGTTGAAAAAGCTGTTTTTAAAGAAATGGCAAAAGCAGAATATACTGTTGAAGAAAAGGAAAAGCTTAAAAAATTAAAGAAAAATCTTGAAAAAGAATTTTTTCTTAATAAGAAAGCTGGAGAAAAAATAGTAATCACAAAAGAAGATATGGAAACAGTATACAATAATAATATAGAAAAATTAAAAGGAATGAATCCTGAAGAAATTGTTTCAAAAATAAAAGAGAAGATTTTCTTAAAAAGACTTGAGGAAGAAAGAGTAAATTATATGAATTTACTTATTAAAGAATATAATCTAAATGATGAAATAAAGAAAATTTTTCCAGAATTAAATGATAAAACAGAAAAATAATTCAAATATTTTATGAAAATCAGAGAGTTTTGCTTTCTGATTTTTTCTATCCCGTATTTTAACCAATTTAACCTAATAAAAGATAATAGAAGTTCTGATAGTGAAAAAAATGTAAAAAAACAGCAGAAAAGATAAAAAATTAAAAATCAAAATAGTGGCATAAAATTTGCTTAATATATTAATATAAAGAAAATATATTAAGGAGAGCATAAAATGAAATTTAATTTTAATGAGAAAGTTGACAGAAGTAAAAATCATGCAGCAAAATGGGAGGAAATGGGTAAAAAATTTGGTTCAGATGATCTTCTTCCAATGTGGATTGCAGACATGGATATAAAAACAGTTCCTGAAGTTGTTGAAGCAATAAAAGAAAAGGCTGATCAGGCTATATTTGGTTATGTATACAGACCTGATTCATACTATGAAACAGCAGCACAATGGCTTGAAAAAAGATTTGGATATAAAATAAATCCTAAAACACTTATTCATAGTCCAGGAGTTGTTCCAAGCATGAATATGCTTGTAAAATCTCTTACTAAAGAAGATGAAAAGGTATTAATTCAGATACCTGTTTATCCACCTTTTGCAGAGTCAGTAAAAAATGGAAAGAGAACTCTTGTTACAAATGAACTTGTAAAAGATGAAAATGGATATTATACAATGGATTTTGAAGATTTAGAAAGAAAACTTTCAGATGAAAAAGTAACTCTTTTCATTCTTTGTAGCCCTCATAATCCTGTAGGAAGAGTATGGAAGAAAGAAGAACTTGAAAAAGTAGGAGAACTTTGTTTAAAATATAATGTAAGAATTCTTGCAGATGAAATCTGGAGAGACCTTGTTCTTCCAGGACATACTCATACACCTATAGCTTCAATTAGCAAAGAAATAGAAGATATAACAATAACTTGTTTTTCTCCTACAAAAACATTTAATATAGCAGGACTTCAGGCATCATTTGCAACATTCCCAAGAGAAGAGGAATGGAAAGCTTTTGATACAGAATTGGGAGAAATGGATATAAAAAGAAATAATCCATTCAGTCTTGTAGGATTTGAAGCAGCATATAAACATGGAGAAGAATGGCTTTCAGAACTTCTTGAACATTTAGATGGAAATGCACAGTATGTTGTTGATTTTATAAAAGAAAGAATTCCTGAAATAAAAACATTTAAACCTGAAGGAACTTATTTAATGTGGCTTGATTTCAACGGTCTTAATCTTACTCCAGCTGAAATTACAGATATGCTTTTAAAAGATGCAAAAGTTGCAATGAATGACGGAGCAGGATTTGGAGCAAATGGAACAGGTTTTGCAAGATTAAACATAGCATGTCCAAGATATATGGTTGAAGATGCTATGGAAAGAATAGAAAAAGCTGTAAGAAATATTAAAAAATAATATTTATAAATGCAGAGACAAAAGAGAAATTTTAAGGAGATTTTATGGAAAAGTTAACAGAATTAATTTTTAATGACATGAAGCCTGCTCTTGGAGTAACAGAGCCAGGAGCAATAGCTTTTGCAGCGTCAAAAGCTGTAAGTTTTACAAAAGGAAATGTAGAAGAAGTTTCTGTTGAAATGAATTCAGGAATGTATAAAAATGCTTTTACATGTGGAATTCCTAATTCAGATGAAGTAGGAAATATTTTTGCAGCAGCTCTTGGAGTAACAGCAGGAAATCCTGAAAAAGGTCTTGAGTCTCTTGCAGATGTAACAGAAGAAGATAACAGAAAGGCTAAAAAACTTGTAAAAGAAGGAAGAGTAAAGGTTAAACTCTCTGGAATAAGTTCAGATATATTTATAGAAGCTACAGTTAAAACAGAAACAGATATTTGTGTGGTAACTATTAAAGATACTCATACAAATATTGTAAAAATATCTCTTAATGGAAAAACAGTTTTTGAAAAAGCAGATGAGAAAAAAGAAGATGAAGGAGAAGAAATTCCTCTTATCCATAAATATACTTTAAAAGAGATTATTGATTATGCAAAAAATGTAGATATAGAAGAGATAAAATTTATAAAAAAAGCCTTTGAAGTTAATATGGAGCTTTTTAACGAAGGGCTTAAAAGCTCAAAATCAACTTTTATACATCAGCTTTTTAAAATGAATGGAGAAAAAATATTTTCAGATGATGTTTTAAAAACAGCTCAGCTTTTATGTAATGGAGCTATTGAAGCGAGGGTAATAGGACTTGATAAGCCAGCAATGAGTATAACAGGTTCTGGTGCTCATGGAATAATAGCTGTTATGCCTTTACTTGCAGAACAGAAAGTAAAAAATCTTTCTGAAGAAACACTTTTAAGAGGAGCAGCTTTAAGTTATCTTGTTTGTATGTATATAAAAGAATATTCAGGGCGTTTATCTGCTTTCTGTGGTTGTGGAATAGCAGCAGGAACAGGAATGGCATGTGCTCTTGTGCTTATGAGAAATGGTTCTTACGAGGAAATGTCTCACACAATAAATAACATGGCTTCAAGTATAACTGGAATGATTTGTGACGGAGGAAATCAAGGTTGTACAATGAAGGGAATTGCTGCAACTGATACAGCTTTTCGTTCAGTAGAATTTGCCATGAATGGTGTATATATTTATAATGTTCATGGGATAAATGGTAATACACCTGAAGAAACTATGAGAAATATGGGACTTATAGCCTCTCCAGGAATGACAGGAACAGAAAAAACAATAGTTGAAATTTTTGAAAATAAAATAAAATAAAAATAAAAAACTGCTTATATTATGGAGCTGTTGTAAATCTATAAAAATAAAATTTTATTTTTTATAAATTAGAAAATGCAGCAACCTCATTTATATTGGCAGTTTTTTATTTTACAGTTTTTTAAATATAAGTTACAATTATGATATAAAATTTATTTTGCATAGGTGAGAGAATATGAAAAAACAGGTAGCTGTAATAACAAGAGCAAAAGAAATAAGAAACTCTATGAAAGATCAGATTGATATGATTTTCGGAGATCTAGTGGAAACAAGTATACATAGTCTTGAAGATAATACTGTAGATAATCTAAAAAAATCAGATCTTTATGTCATTTCAAGCAGTGCTAATGAGTATCTTGATGAAAAATTTTTAAAAAATAAAAATATAGTTATAGTTGACTATACAATAACTAAAGAAAGAAAAAATTTCTTGAAAAATTTTCCTAAGGGAACAAAAGCAATTTTCTTTAATGTAACACAGAAAATGTGTATGGAAGCTATTGCTATGATGTATCATCTAGGAGTAAATAATGTAGAATTTATTCCTGCTTATCCAGATATGGAAAAATTTCCTGAAAATTCTCTTATAATAACCCCTGCAGAAACAAAGTTACTTCCAGAAGAAGCACAAGGAAGAGAGATTATTGATATAGGACATAGAATATTAGATGCAAATACTATAATTGAAATTGCTTTAAAACTTGAATTTGAACATATTCTTTATTATAAAAAAATAAAAGAATATCTAGACAGTGTTGCAACAAATGACTATAGTTTAAGTAAGATTCTTGAAAAGGCAACACAGTCAGAAAGTCAGCTCGGAATTCTTATGGGAATACTTGATATTGCTATAATAGGTGTTGATAAAGATAATTTTATCTGTTCGTGCAATGAAAGTGCAGAGAAAATTTTAAATAAAAAAAGTATAAATCTTATAGGAAACAGTGCTTGTGATATTCTTTCATGTGTTCCTTTCAGTGAGGTTCGTGAAACAGGAAAAGAGATAAGATCAAGGCTTGTTCAAGTAAATGGGGAGTATGTGAATCTTAATATCACTCCAGTTATAAAAGCAGAAAATTATATGGGAGCTTTTGCAGTTCTTCAAAGATTTAAAGAAGAAGAACAAAAGCAGCATGAACTTAGAAGGCAGCTTCTTAATAAAGGGCACAAGGCAAAATATACTTTTGATGATATTCTTGGAGAATCAGGAGCTATAAAAAGGATAAAAGAAATTGCTAAGAAAATGGCAAAAACTAATTCAGCAGTTCTTATTACAGGAGAGAGTGGAACAGGAAAAGAACTTTTTGCTCACGCAGTTCATAATTATTCTGACAGAAAAGATTATCCTTTCGTTGCAGTAAATTGTGCAGCAATTCCTGAAAACCTTTTGGAAAGTGAGCTTTTTGGTTATGAAGAGGGAGCATTTACAGGAGCAAAAAGAGGGGGAAAGATAGGACTGTTTGAATTTGCTCATATGGGAACACTTTTTCTTGATGAAATTGAGGGAATGAGTCCAGCTCTTCAGATAAAACTTTTAAGAGTAATTCAGGAAAAAGAGATAATGAGAATAGGTGGAGATAAGGTTATAAACATAGATGTAAGAATTATAGCTGCCACAAATGAAGAGTTAAGAAAACTTATAAAAGAAAATAAATTTAGAAAAGATTTATATTACAGAATAAACACTCTTCCTATAATGATTCCTCCTTTAAGAGAAAGAGAAGATGATATATATCTTCTTTTAGAAAGATTTAAAAATGAAATAGGTGCAGACTTTAAATTCACTTCCAAGGCAAAAGAAGCTTTTAAAATGTATAATTGGGAAGGGAATATAAGAGAACTTAAAAACTATGTAGAGTTCTTTAATTTCATGGGAGAAGAATATATTGATTTTGAAGATATGCCTTTAGCAGTAAAAGAATATTATCTTGAACATAAAATAGAAGAAAAAGAAGAAATCAGTGATGAAAATATATTGAAAGAAACAGCAGGACATAGATATAAAGAATATATTTTTATTTTAAAAAAGATAAAAGAAAATCAAAAATCTGGAATGAGCAGTGGAAGAAAAAATTTATGTAAAATATGTGAAAAAAACGGCATTGATTTATCTGAACAAGAGATAAGAGGAATTTTAAAAAATCTTGAAAAAATAGATTTTATTAAAGTTTTCAAGGGAAGAAAAGGAAATATTATCTCAGAACAGGGAGAAGAGTTTTTGAAAAATATAAAATAAATGGGTTATATGGCAGAATAGGGTTGATTTATTCTGCCATTTTTTTATTTTATTTGTTTCATTATAAAAAAAAATATAAAAAAAGTGTGTGAAAATAATAAGAAAAAAATTTTTATTAGTGGCATAAAAATTGCTTTATATTATAGTGAAAACAATAAAAATTTAGGAGGAAGAAATATGAAATTAACAGTAATCGGAAGTCACTTATGTGAAGACACAAGAAATGCACTTGAAGTTTTAAAAGAAAAAAATGTAGAAGTAAATTTTGAAAATTTATCAGAAAGTTTAGATTCATTAAAAAAATATCTTTCTGTTCGTGAGACAAGTGATATGTATGCAGGAATAAGAGCTGCTGGAGGAATAGGAATTCCATGCTTTATTCTTGAAGATGGAACTAAAACTCTTGATCTTACAGTTGTATTATCAAAACTTTCTTAATACATATAAAATAACTTTTGGGAGGAAAAAAATGGGAGAAAATAAAAAACAAAGTATATGGGAAGCTTATAAGTTTTCAATCATACTTCTTGGAGCAATATTTATAGGAAGTATTGTAGGTATTCAAATGGGAGAAAAGGCTACAATGTTTAAGCCTTTTGGAGATTTGTTTATAAATGGTATGTTCATGGTAGTAGTCCCTCTTGTTTTTGTAACAATCAGTAGTTCAATAGCAGGAATGAGTGATATGAACAGACTTGGAAAAATTTTAAAAACTATGCTTATAACATTTGTGGGAACAGGAATGGTTGCAGCTGTTTATGTATTTATAACAGTTAAAATATTCCCACCAGCTGAAGGAGTTTCACTTGCAATGCCAGCTGCTGAAGCACTTAAACCTTTCCAAACAGGAGATCAAATTGTATCAGCTATAACTGTTACAGATTTCCCTGAACTTATTTCAAGAAAAAATATGTTACCTTTAATTATATTTTCAATAGTATTTGGTATATGCACAAATATGATTGGTGAAAAAGGAAAAGTAATAGCAAAAGGGCTTGATGCACTTTCAGAAGTATTCTTAAAAATAGTTGGACTTTTAATGTATTATGCTCCAATTGGATTAGGTGCTTATTTTGCAGCTCTTATTGGTGAACATGGTAAAGAACTTTTAGGTTCTTATGCAAGAGCAATGGCAGTTTATTATCCACTTTGTCTTGTATATATGTTTACAGCATTTCCTCTTTATGCTTGGATTTCAGGAGGAATGGAAGGTGTAAGAAGATTAAAATATGTAGTTTCTCCAGCAGTTACAGCTGTAGCTACTCAAAGTTCTATTGCAACACTTCCAGTAAACCTTGAAGCATGTGAAAAAATCGGTGTTCCAAAAGATATCAGAGAAATTATTCTTCCAATAGGAGCAACAGCTCATATGGATGGAACAGTTTTAAGTTCAATCTTAAAAATATCATTCCTATTTGGAATTTTCCAAGTGCCTTTTGAAGGTGTAGGAACTTATGCAAGTGCTCTTCTTCTTTCAATAGCAGGAGGAGTTGTAATGTCAGGTGTTCCAGGTGGAGGACTTATAGGAGAAATGTTTATAGTTACAATGTATGGATTCCCAGCTGAAGCATTTCCAATAATTGCAACAATAGGATATCTTGTAGATCCATTTGCTACAATGATTAATGCCAGTGGAGATACAATAGCTTCTATGCTTGTAACAAGAGTTGTTGAAGGAAAAGACTGGCTTAAAAAACAACTGGCATAACCAAGAATTTAAAATAAAATTTTAATCCCAAAAAGTCAGGTAGAAGTCAAACTACCTGATTTTTTATTTTAAAAATATTTTAAAATTACTTTGATTTTATTGAGCAGGAGAGGATATTATGGTATAATAAAAAAGAATGTAAAATTTTAAATTTAGGAAGATATACTGTGGATATAAGAGTTTTAGAAAAAAGCAAGAAAACAGGTTATATATTTGATGTGTTCTACAGAGGCAGTGGCTTTGATGCCTTTGATGAGATAGATGGCAAAGCAACAGTAAAAGGTTATTTTAAAGAAATAATGAATTCACTTGGGTTTACATGGGCGAAGGGGATTCAGCAGGGAGGAAGAACAGATGCTAAAGTTAGTGGAAATAATTGTCTTTATGTCAGCAGTAATTTCAATAGAGATGTTCAAAAGATAGTTTGTGATTTTAACAGCAGAGCAGAGGGAAAAATAAAAATAACAGGAGTGAGAAAAACTTTTCCTAATTTAATTTTTCCTGATTATGTGGAAAAAAGAAAATATATTTATAGATTTCCAAAGAAAAAAATCACAAAATCAGAAGAAGAAATTGATAATATGTGTAAAGAACTTACAGGAACTTATGATGTGAGCAGATTTACAGATACAAAGGGAGAAAAGCTGAAAGAACATATAAGAACAGTAGAAGTAAGCTATAAAGATGGAGAGCTTATATTTATAGGAAATTCTTTTATGCCAAAACAAGTAAGAATAATGAGTGGATATATTCTTACAGGGGAAATAACAGCACTTCCAGGAAAATATCTGACACTTGAAAAGATATATTTGAAAGAAGAACTTCTTAAAAATATACTTACAGAGGATAAAGATATTAAAATTGAAAATGTTGAAAAAGTTGAAAGAACAGAAGACAAAACTTTCTCTGTTTTTTATGTATCAAAAGATAAAAAAGGGGAAGTAATAGGAAAAAACGGAAGAAATATAAAGAAACTTAGAAAAGAGTATGGAACTATTATTGTGAAGGAAATATGACTTCTGCAAGAATAAAACAGGGACTTATTTTTCTTTTTGGAAAATATCATGAAGAAAATGATTCTTCAGTAAAAAAAATTTTAAGTAATGAAGAATTTAATATTTTTGATAAAATGAGTGAGTATGATAAAATTCACTCTTTTAATTTATACAAACTTACAGAAAAAAGCAGTCTTCTTAAAGAGGACATAGATTATTTAAAACTTGCACTTCTTCATGACTGTGGAAAAGAAAATTATTCTCTTTTTAGAAGAATTAAAAAAGTTATTATTGGTGATAAGCATATTGAAAAACACCCTTATAAATCTTTTGAAAAATTAAAAAATATAAATTTAAAAGTTGCTGAACTAGCTCTTAATCATCATACTAAAACAGAAGATATAAAAATGAGAGAATTTCAAAAATTAGATGATAAATAAATATTGTTCATTTTCTTTGTGCAGCCAAAGAAAACGAACCAAAAGAAAACTGCCTTGCTGGTGAAAAAGATTTTCTATTTATATTGTTCGTTTCACTAAAAATGACAAACTCGGCTCTGCCTCAGACATGTCATTTTTTATCGTTCAACTCACTGCATAAATTACGAAAATTTTTTCAATGCAAGGGAAATTATAAAAATAAGGAGAAATAATGAAAGTAAATATTGATAAATATTTGTTGGCTGTTGAAAAGCCAGCACAATATCTGGGAAATGAGATAAACAGTTATCATAAAACAGATTATAAAGCGAGTATGTGTCTATTTTTCCCTGATGTATATGAAGTGGGAATGTCAAATCTTGGAATAAGAATACTTTATTCTCTTATGAATCAAGTTGAAGGTTTTGCACTTGAAAGAGGATTTATTCCTTTTGATGACATGGAAGAAATTATGAGAAGAGATAATATTCCTATGTTTTCACTTGAAAGTAAGAGAGAACTGAAAGATTTTGATATTGTAGGGTTTTCTCTTTCTTATGAAATGTGTTATCCAAATATGCTTAATGCTCTTGATCTTGCAGGAATTCCTATAAGAAGAGAGGACAGAGATGAAAGTCATCCTCTTATTATGGCTGGGGGAACTTGTGTTATGAATCCAGCTCCTCTTAAAAAGTTTGTTGATTTTTTAGTTGTAGGAGATGGAGAAGAAACAATGGTTAAGCTTGCTGAAATTTTTGTTCAGACTGAAGGAAAATCAAAAGAAGAAAGATTAAGAGCCATTGAACACCTTGAGGGTGTATATATTCCAGCTTTTCATGATGGAAAAAAGAAAATAAGAAGAGCTATTTTAAAAGATATAAATAATTCTAAAATGTATGAAAATCAGCTAGTACCTTATATAGCAATAGTACATGACAGAGCTTCTGTTGAAATTCAAAGAGGATGTACAAGAGGATGCAGATTCTGTCAGGCAGGAATGGTATATAGACCTGTAAGAGAAAGAAGCCTTGAAAATAATTTAAAGCTTATTGAATCAATGCTTTCAAGCACAGGATATTCAGAAATTTCTCTTTCTTCACTTAGCAGTAGTGACTATACAAATATAGATACACTTTTAAAAACACTGCAGGAAAAATATAAAGATGATAATATTGGAATCTCTCTTCCATCACTTAGAATGAATCCTCATTCAGTAAGAGTTGCTGAACAAATAAGTGGAGGAAAAAGAACAGGATTTACTTTTGCTCCTGAAGCAGGTTCTCAAAGAATGAGAGATGTAATAAATAAAGGTGTTGAAGAACATGAAATTCTTGAAACAGCTGTTGAAGCAGTAAAAGCAGGCTGGGTAAGTCTTAAATTTTATTTTATGATAGGACTTCCTTTTGAAACTATGGAAGATGTAAAAGGAATTTATGATCTTGCTAAAAAAGTAATAGGACTTTGCAGACCTATTAATAAAAGAATAAATATAACTGTAAGTGTTTCAAACTTTATTCCAAAACCTCACACTCCTTATGAATGGTGTAAACAGATGAGCATGGAGGAAATGGCTGAAAAACATAATTATCTAAGAGATCTTTTTGCAGGTCTTAAAGGTGTGGCTCTTAAAATACACCCTCCTAAAAAATCTTATCTTGAAGGATTTATTTCAAGAGGAGATGAAAAAACAGGAGATTTAATAGAACTTGCATTCAAAAAAGGAGTTAAACTTGATGACTACAGAGATAACTTCAATCTTTGGATGGAAGCTATGGAAGAACTTGGAATAACTCCTGAAGAATATCTAGGAGAAAGAGATATAGAAGCAGATCTTCCATGGGATATAATAGATGTGGGAGTATCAAAAGAATTTTTTAAAAGAGAGCTTAAAAAATCTGAAGAAGCTGCTCTTTCACATGACTGCAGAAAAGGTTGCTTAGGATGTGGAATGAGAAGAATAATTCCAGAATGTGGTAATCTTACAACAAATAAAGAATAATAAATCTATGATTTAAAATTAAGGAGAAGCATATGGTTAATTTAGGAAATGACTGGGACGAACTATTAAAAGATGAATTTGAAAAAGAGTATTATAAAAAGCTGAGAGAATTTTTAATAAGTGAGTACAGAACTCAGATTATACACCCTGATATGAATGATATTTTTTCAGCTTTAAAAGTATCAAGTTATGCAGATACAAAAATTCTTCTTCTTGGACAAGATCCTTATCATGGTCAGGGACAGGCTCATGGTATGGCATTTTCTGTAAAACCAGGAATTCCTGCACCTCCTTCTCTTAAAAATATGTATAAAGAATTAAAAGATGAACTTGGTTGTACAATTCCAAATAATGGATATCTTATGCCATGGGCAGAACAGGGAATCCTTCTTTTAAATACAGCTCTTACAGTAAGAGATGGACAGGCAAACTCTCATAAAGGAAAAGGCTGGGAAATTTTTACAGATAGAATAATAGAACTTCTTAATGAAAAAGAAGAGCCAGTAATCTTTATTTTATGGGGAAATAATGCAAAAAGTAAAAAAAGACTTATAACAAATCCTAAACATTTTATAATAGAAGGAGTTCATCCAAGTCCTCTTTCAGCAAGCAGAGGATTTTTTGGCTGTGGACATTTTAAAAAAGTAAACGAAATTTTAAAATCTTTAGGAAAGAAAGAAATAAACTGGCAGATACCAAATATTTAAAAAGTAAAACGGAGCATTATAAAATAAAGCTCCGTTTTTGTATATAAATTTTTTATATTAAAATTCAGGTGGAGTAACAGCAAAAATTATAACAGCTTCTTCGTTTCCTATATTTGTCCATTTATGAGGTTTTGAAGCTGGAATATGTACTGAATCTCCTTGTTCCATAATAACAAATTGATTTTCAATTGTAATTTTTACTTTTCCTCTTAAAAGTACAGCGACTTCTTCCCCTTTATGAGATTTTGGAATAGAAGAGGATTCAGCACCATTTTTATGAAGAACCATCTTCATACATTCAAGAGCAGTATCTACATCAGGTGATAGAAGCTCATAAGTTAAGTTTTTAGAACTCATAATTTTTCTTTTTTCTTTTTTTAAAATTGAGATATTATTTTCTTCTTTTTCAGGTTCCATAAAGAATTTAAATAGAGGAATATCTAAAACATTTGCAATTTCTCTTATAGTATTTAAAGAAGGATTAGCGGTTCCTTTTTCTATTTGACTTAGCATAGATGAAGAAATGCCGCATTTTTCAGCAACTTCCTTAAGCATAAAGCCTTTATCTATTCTTATATTTTTAATATTATTTCCTACATTCAATTTTTTATTCATAATAATTAACCTTTCTATAAAATAATATAATATAATTATACACGAAAAAGAAGAAATAGATAAATAAATTTTAAAAAATTAAATTATATTGAAATTTTTCTTAAAATATAAATTAAATTATATTAAATTTTTTTATTAAAAATATTGACAAATAGAACTTTTAAAATTATAATTCAGTATATAAGTGAACATGTTCTATTAAAAACACACACAAAGCTTAATTTGTATTTAAAAAATATAAATTTATCTAAGAAAAATAATTAAATATAATTTAAGTTTAGGCGCAAGGAGGTACTTTTGATGAAAGAAGAAAAGGTTTTAAAATTTAAAGGTGGAAGTAAGATGTCTTTGGTTCCTTTTGGTATTTTTATTGTAATAACAATAGGTCTTTCATTTATCAATGCAGCTGATTTAAATATGATGATAGCTTCAGGTATAATTGGACTAATTTGTGGGATGATATTTTCTGAAGAAAAAGATAAATATTGGAATACGGTTCTTGATGGTTTAGGAGAAAAATTAGGAATGACTGCTGTTTTGATTTGGCTTATAGTTGGAATATATGGAGCTATATTAAAATCAGGACATATCGTTGAAGGGCTTGTGTGGTTAAGTGTTCAACTTCATTTAAAAGGGGCAGCATTTACAGTAGCAGCATTTATTTTCTCTGCAATTTTTGCAGTGGCAACAGGAGCAGCTTTTGGAACTATAGCAGCAATGGGATTTATTTTATATCCAGTAGGAATATTATTAGGTTCTTCTCCAGCTGTATTAGGAGGAGCTATAATAAGTGGAGCTTTATTTGGAGATAATATAGCTCCTGTATCTGACACAACAATAGTTTCAAGTACAGGACAAACATATAAAAATAAATCAGGCTCAGCAGATATAGGAGGAGCTGTTAAAGATAGAAGTAAATATGTTATTGTAGCAGCGATTATTTCTATAATATTATTTTTCATATTTGGTGGAGCTAAAGTTGGAGAGGGATTAGATCCAATACTTGCAGAGCAGTTATTAGCAGAGCATCAAATGCCTAAAGGATTGCTTTTATTAATACCTACAGCTATAGTTATTTATATGGCAGTAAAAGGAAAAAATTTATTTATTACTTTATCATTAGGAATTATAATAGCAATAATAGTAGGTTTAGGTGCAAATTTATTTACTCTAGCAGATTTATGCAGCATTCAAAATGGAACTGTAAAAGGAGCTTTTCCAGATGGTGTAGCTGGAATGACAACTGTATGTATTCTTTTAATGGTTATTGTATCTATGGGAAATCTTTTAACATCTAGTGGATTTATGGATGAAATGGTTGACTATTTAAATAATAGTGTTATAAAATCAGTAACAGGAGCAGAGTTAGTAATGTTTATATTTGCTTCAATATTCTCATTATTAATATCAGCAATTAATACAATTCCTAATATTTGTGCAGGACCTTTATTAGATGCTATAGGGAAAAAGAATGATATTCATCCATATAGAAGAGCTAATATCCTAGCTGTTTCTGTTTGTTCATTCAATGCTTTTATGCCATTTGGAGGAAGTGTTCTTTTACTTCTTGGAATTATGAATACTCTATCTTCTACTTATACATTTATAGAAGTTTTATCACCAAATGCTTTCTTATTTACAACATTTTATCCTTTAGTAATTTGGGTAGTTATGCTTGTAGCAATTATTACAGGTTGGGGAAGAATTTATGAAGGTGCTTCTGGAGAACCTGTAAAAAAATTAGAAAAATAATACTACTAATAAATCTATAAATTAAAAAGGAGGAGTTATGTTAGATGCAGTTATTTTAAAAAGCAGAGAAAAAGATATGCTTTGTGTTATAGATTATAAAGATGAAGAGACAAAAGGGAAAAAAGTAATTCTATACAAACATGGTTTTATGGGACATAAAATAACTCCACATAGAATGATAGTAAATGTCGCTCATAAATTAGTAGAAATGGGATATACTGTAGTGAGATTTGATTGTGTAGGAGCAGGAGATAGTGAAGGAGATTGTAGTTATACAACATTTAAGGGGGAATTAGAGGATACATTAGTAACAATAAAATATATAAAAGAAAATTTAAAACCTGAAAAATTTATAATTTTAGGTTATAGTATGGGAGGACTTATAACTTCCTTGGCAAGTAAATTTATAGAAAGTGATGGAATAATTTTATGGTCGCCAGTAGCAGATCCTTTTTATAACTTTTATCACCTGTTAGGAGAAGAAAGATTTATGAAAGGATTAAAAGGTGAAGATGTAGATTTTAATGGAGACAGAGTAGGAAAAGAATTTTTTGTAGGAATGAAAAATCCAGAATATCAACCACTAGAAGCTATAAAAGATTATAAAAAACCTGTTAGAATAATTCATGGAACTGAAGATGTAGATGTTCCATGTATAAATTCAATAGCATATACAGAAGTAGTTCAAGATGTAAAATTACATTTTGTAAAAGGAGCAGGTCATGGATATGACAGTGTTTATTACCAAGATGAACTTTTTGATATGACTATTAAATATGTTGAAGAGATTATGAATAAAGTAAAAAATAGTGATGAGGAATAAAGATGAGTACAGCAGAGCTAATGAAAAATGAAACAGTAAAAAAAATAGCAGAAAAACAAGAAATAGTATGGATAAATCCTAAAGAGATAGATTATAGAGAGTATGAAAAAAATCTTCCTGTATCAGATGAAGAATTAAAAGATGCGGAAGAGCGTTTAAAAAGATTTGCTCCATTTATAAAGAAATCTTTCCCTGAAACAGCAGAAACAGATGGAATAATAGAATCACCTTTAGAGCCAATTTTTGCAATGCAGAAAGAACTTGAAAAAAAATATGAAACAGAAATACCAGGAAAATTATATTTAAAAATGGACAGTCACCTTCCAGTAGCAGGTTCAATAAAAGCTAGGGGAGGAGTTTATGAAATATTAAAACATGCAGAAGATTTAGCTATTGAAGCTGGAATGCTTTCTATGACAGATGATTATTCAATTCTTGCAGATGAAAAATTTAAAAAATTCTTTTCAGGTTATAAAGTTCAGGTAGGTTCAACAGGGAATTTAGGACTTAGCATAGGAATAACAAGTGCTGCTCTTGGATTTGAAGTAATAGTTCATATGTCAGCTGATGCAAAACAATGGAAAAAAGATATGCTTAGATCAAAAGGAGTAACTGTAATAGAATATGCAGATGACTATGGAAAAGCTGTTGAAGAGGGAAGAAAAAGCTCTGATGCAGATCCTAAAAGTTATTTTGTAGATGATGAAAAATCAATGAATTTATTCTTAGGATATACTGTTGCAGCTTCAAGAATAAAAAAGCAATTTGATGAAAAAGGAATTGTAATAGATAAAGAGCACCCTCTTATAGTGTATATTCCATGTGGAGTGGGAGGAGCTCCTGGAGGAGTTGCATATGGACTTAAGAGAATATTTAAAGAAAATGTTTATATATTCTTTGTAGAACCAGTACTTGCTCCATGTATGGTTCTTGGAATGGCAACAGGACTTCATGAAAAAATAAGTGTCCGTGATATAGGAATAACAGGAATTACTCATGCTGATGGACTTGCAGTAGGAAGACCTTCAGGACTTGTAGGAAAACTTATGGATTCTATTTTAAGTGGAATATTTACTCTAGAAGATTATAAACTTTATGATTATTTAAGATGTCTTGATTCAAGTGAGCATAAGAGAATAGAACCTTCTTCATGTGCTGCTTTTGAAGGAGCAGTTACCCTTATGAAACATGAAGAAAGCAGAAAATATATTGAAGAGAGAATAGGAAAAAATATAGAAAATGCTTATCAAATTTGCTGGGCAACAGGGGGAAGAATGGTTCCTCAGGAAGATATGGAAAAATTCCTTGCTACTCATTTAAAATAGCATAAAAATTTTAAATTTATATTTAAAAAGAACTAAAAAATACCCAGAAAATTATCTGGGTATTTTTGTTATAATTTTTTATTATCTGGAAGAGAGTATATAAAAGAAGCTATATATGTAGTTATAGGAGCAACAACAACAAGCCCTATACTTCCTATTATTATTTTTATAATTTCAGAGGTAACAATTTTCATATTAAGTATCTGCATAAGGCTTGTATCTCTTTCAAGAAAAAGTATCATAAGAGTTAAAAATCCTCCTGAATATGCAAGAAGAAGAGTTGTTGTCATAGTCCCTATTACAGCTCTTCCAACATTAAAACCTGACTTTACAAGTTCTTTTCTAGTTATTGAAGGATTATGAAATTTAAGTTCTTGTATAGTTGCAGTCATATCCATGGCAATGTCCATAGCTGCCCCACTTGCTCCTATAATTATAGCTGAATAGAAAATATCAAGAATATTTATACTCATAAAACTTGAGAACAAAACACTTTGAGCCATAGGCTGATTCATTCCGTCAATTCTGAATGTATCCCCAAAGAAAAATGTAAGGGCTGCTGTTACAAAAAGCCCTGATAAAGTTCCAAGAAATGCACTCCAGCCTTTTTTTGTAAATCCAGCAACAAGAAAAATAATAAGAGCAGAAAGCAAAACAAGAGTAAAAACTGTTATTAAAAAAATATTTTCTCCTTTTTTAAGTGCTGGTATAAGATAGTTCCATATTATGAGAACACTTCCTATGAATGAGAGAAGAGACTGGACTCCTGTTTTTCGTGCATAGGTAATTAATAGAACTATGAAAATAAGTGCAAGTCCTCCTATTTTTTCAATTCTTAAAAGAGAAAGAACTTTTCCATTTATTTTTCCAGTTTCCTCATCTGAAGAAACAGCCATAAGAATTTTATCTCCTGCTTCATAAAATTCATCATATTCCATACTCCCACTTAATAAATTATTTACTTCAAGCTCAGTTCCTTTAAATTTTCCTGTAAGAACAGTAACTTTAAGGTGCTGACACCCTACCTTTGAAACTCCCTGAACAACAGCATCGCTGTTGTCAACAGCAAGAACTCTTCCTATATTTTCTTTTTTAAAGAAATACCCTTCTGATTTCCCTATAAAAATCAGAAGGGCAAGGAATATTGCTGCAATAGCTGTTATTCCTATTTTTTTCACAATACCACGCTAAACTATTTAATATTTTCTCCCATTGATTTAGCAATAGTTTTGCAACATCTGTGTTATCTTTGAATCCAATAAATAACTGAGCATCTTTTCCTACTGCTGCAAGAGGGACTTGAACAGCTGTATGAGCATAAGATGTCCACATCATTCCAGAACGCTCAGATATAATATGTGTAACAGCTATTGCAACTGGGCTGTATCCTCCGAAAAGCTCACTTGCATTTTTATTTTTATCTTGTAAATCCATAGCTTTTAAAATAGCAGATTTTTCAGAATCAGTTAATTTTGAAAGTCCCATATTTTTTCCTATATATTTGAAGAAAGCATCTCTGTCTCCTGTATAAGCTTTTTGAAGAACATCTTCAACAGAAACTTTTACATTTTTAAGTTCATCAAGTTTTAAGAAGTAGTTAGCTCCAAAACCAAGTCCCATTCCTCCTGTTTCATGGTCTGCAGCAACAACAATTAAAGTATCTTTAGGATGTTGTCTATAGAAATCATAAGCAGATTTTATAGCATCATCAAAAGCTATAGTATCATAGATTGTACCCATAACATCGTTTGCATGGGAAGCGTGGTCAATTCTTCCTCCTTCAACCATCATAAAGAATCCGTCTTCATCATTTTTAAGAAGTTCAATTCCTTTGTCAGTCATTTCTTTTAAACTTGGAGTAGTTTTTTTGTTTCTGTCAATTTCATAAGGCATATGTGAAGCTTCCATAGCAGCAAAAACTTTTTCTCCAGCTTTAGGCTTCCATTTTTTAAATTCTTTTCCAGAATCTTTTCCTACAAATGTTTTATATCCTTTGTCTTCAAATTCCTGAACTAAGTCTCTTGAATCTTTTCTCTTGCTTGAAAGCCCACTGTCTTTTCCAGCAAAGTGTCTGTATCCTCCACCTGCAAAATAATCAACATTGCTTTTTACATAGTCTTCAGCTATTCCGTTTTCATCATCTCTATCCATATTGTGAGAAGCAAAAACAGCAGGTGTTGCATGGGTAATTCTTGTAGTTGTTACAAGTCCTGTAGCTCTTCCTTGTTCCTGTGCAATTTCAAGAAGTGTTTTAAGATTTTTTCCTTCAGGAGTTTTTGAGATTACTCCGTTGTTTGTTTTATGTCCTGTAGCAAGTGCAGTTCCTGCAGCAGCAGAGTCAGTTATAAGAGTGTCAGCAGAATAAGTAGTTGTAATTGCTGAAAATGGAAGAGAGTTCATAAGAAGTTTTCCATCTTTGTTCATAACTCCTTTTTTATACTCTTCTGAAATCTGTCTTTGTGCAGCTCCCATACCATCTCCTATAAAATAAAAGATATACTTTGGTCCTTCTGCAAAGGCAGACATGCTTAAAGCTAAAAGTCCTGATAAAAATAATTTCTTTCTTGATAAATTCATTTTTTACTCCTCCCGTTACTTTTAATATTTCTTTTGAAAAAATTATAAATCTTATAGGTTAAATAAAATTAATTTTTAGGTAAAAGAAATGTAAAATAAGAAATAAAAATCCCCTTGATTTTAAAGGAAAAGATTCTGAACAGCACATACATAGGTATCTTTAGAATAAAAAAATTAAAAAAATATTTGACAATTTTTTTTGAGAGTGCTATAATTATTCCTGTGATAAAGATTGCGGGAATAGCTCAGTTGGTAGAGCGTCAGCCTTCCAAGCTGAATGTCGCGAGTTCGACCCTCGTTTCCCGCTCCATTTTTTTATATAGGTATGCATCATTAGCTCAGTTGGTAGAGCATACGACTCTTAATCGTACGGTCACCGGTTCAAGTCCAGTATGATGCACCATTGAAAGCCAAGACTGCCTTTCGCGACAGCCTTTTTTTATTTTTTGGAAAAATTAAAACTATAAATATAATAAAGCATAAAAAAATGAGAGCTCATATTTTGAACTCTCATTTTAAATTTAATTTAATTTGATTAATCATTGTATCCATTAGGATTTTGACTTTGCCATCTCCATGAATCAGCACACATTCTGTCTAAATCATATTTAGCTTCCCAACCTAATTCTTCTTTTGCTTTTGTTGCATCAGCATAACACATAGCAACATCTCCAGGTCTTCTTGGAGCTATAACATATGGAATGTCTTTTCCACAAGCTTTGCTGAATGCTTTTACCATGTCAAGAACACTATATCCTTTTCCAGTTCCAAGGTTATAGATTACAAGTCCTGGATTAGTTTCAAGTTTTGCAAGAGCTTTTAAATGTCCGTTTGCTAAGTCTACAACATGGATATAGTCTCTTACACCTGTTCCGTCAGGAGTATTGTAGTCATCTCCGAAAACGCTAAGTTTTTCTAATTTTCCTACAGCAACTTTTGTAATGTAAGGCATTAAGTTGTTAGGAATTCCATTTGGTTCTTCTCCTATTGTTCCACTTTCATGTGCTCCAACTGGATTGAAGTATCTTAAAAGAGCTACATTTAATTCTTTATCTGCTTTACATATATCAACAAGCATTTCTTCAATCATAAGTTTAGTTCTTCCATAAGGGTTTGTAGCACTTAAAGGGAATGTTTCTAAAATAGGGCATGTATGAGGATCTCCATAAACAGTTGCTGATGAACTGAATACAAAGTTACGAACACCATATTTTTTCATTAAGTTTAAAACTATAAGTGTTGTTGTTAAGTTATTTGTATAATATGCAAGAGGTTTTGCTACTGATTCTCCTACAGCTTTAAATCCTGCAAAGTGAATAACAGAATCAATTTCATTTTCTTTGAAAATTTCATCCATTTTTTCTTCATCTAATATGTTAACTTCGTAAAATTTTGGTCTTTTTCCTGTTATAGCTTCAATTCTGTCTATAACTTTAGGACTGCTGTTGCTTAAATCGTCAACTATCACTACTTCTCTGTTGTCTTCTAATAACTGCACCACAGTGTGACTTCCAATATATCCTGCTCCGCCTGTTACTAATACTGCCATAATGATATCCTCTCCTTTTATTTAAGTTTTATATTTTTATTATACTATCTTTGATGAATTTATTTTACTATAATTTGAAAATTCTAAAAAACTTTTTTAATAAAATACATAAAGATATATTTATTTTGCCTTATTTTCAGATTTTTTGACACATTCATTAACAAAATCAAAAATTCTCTCTTCAGTTATATAGGGATAATGCTTAAAAGATGAAAAACCTACATGCCCTCCATATCTTGGTGTTTCTAGTGTGATAAATTTATTTTCTTCAGCCTCTTTGTAAGGATAACATTCTTTTCCCATAATTGGATCATCTAAAGGCATAAGAATATAAACAGGTTTTTTTATATTTGGAATATCTTTAATAGAACTTGCTTTTTTATAGTAGTCCTTAACTCCTTTAAATCCAAAAAATCTTGCAGTGAAAGCATCGTCAAATTCCTCTATATTTTTAGCTTTTCTTATTTTTTCTACATCTACAAGCCCTTTATAATCTTTTGCTTTTGCAATAGCCTTTTCTTTAAGAGGGCCGAGAAATTTAAGTTTGTAAATTATGTTTTCAAACTTTTTTAGTTTTTCACTTGAAGAAAAAAATTCACAAGGGGGAGAGACAGCAGTTCCACATATGACATTATCAGGAATATCTTTTTCTGTTCCAAAATATTTTAAAGTCATATTTGCTCCAAGACTGAATCCAATAACAGCTATATATTTATAGTTTTTGCACTTTTCAATTACAAGCTTTATATCATCTGTAAGAGCAGCATGATAGAAAGTTACCTTTCTGTTGACTTCTCCACTGCAACCTCTGTAGTTAATAGCAGCAGTATCCCAGCCTCTTTCTGAAAAATATCTGCTCATTCCCTGAATATATTTACTTTTTGAACTTCCTTCAAGCCCATGGCATAAAATAACGGCTCTGTCATTATTGTCTTTAATCCAGTCAACATCTATAAAATCGCCGTCATATGTATCATATCTTTCTCTTTTATATGAAACATTTATTTTTCTGAAAAGGGTAGGAAAACAAGTATTTATATGTCTGTTTCTGAAAATAAAACTAGGTTTATAATCAATCATAATATTTTTCCTCCTTTATTTTTCTCTATGTTAAATCATACATCTTTATTGAATATTTTGCAAATTTCAAAGGAATATAAAACAAAACTCAGCCCCAGTGTATAAAACACCAAGACTGAGTTCTGTTTTTAGGATTTTTATTTATGATGGGTAATTATGTTCTTATTTACCATCTGAAACCAAATTAGAATTCATATCTAAATCCTAAGTTAGCTTGCCATTTATTGTCAACTGTTGCTTCTCCTGTCTTTTGAACATCAACATACACATTCATATTTTCAACAAATCTGTAGTTTACTCCAACTCCAAATTCTGCCCAAGTATCTCCTAAATCTTCAGAAGTTCTTTCTAATGCTCCATCTTTTTCATATTCTGTGTCAATATCTCCTTGGAATTCTTTTACAAGAGCTGCTCTTGCATAAACATTTCCTTTATCGCTGAATTTATATCCAACTGATGTTCCAACATTTCCTACTAGAGAATACATTGTATCTTGATGAACATCTACTCCTGCACTTGTTGTATAAGTTGTGTCATCTACTCTTCCAAGAGTTAATTCTACGCTTGGTTCAAGGAAGAATTTATCGTTTAAGTCAAATCTCTTTCCATATTGTCCACTTAAACTTGTTCCCCAGTTATTATAATCTCCAGATTGAGATTTATTTCATCTTTGCTTGTTACATCAAATTTATTATGAAGTCTGCTTTGTTTTAAAACTACATCTGCAAACTGTCCGTCATTATTAAGCCATGTTGCATAGATTCCTGCTCCTACTGAATAGTTTTCTCCATGTCCTAAAGCATAGTCTGTTTCTCCATCAGTATAGCTTACTAATCCTCCAACAAACATTACACCATTATCAACAGTGTATTTTTTATCATATCCAACTTGGTAAGTTTGATAATCATTATCATATTTACTTCCATTTTCTATTTTACCAGTATAAACTCTTGACCAAATTCCATGCTCTCCTGTAGAATTTCTTAATTCTCCCATTCTTTTATTTAAAGAGTTCATTTCTTGTCTCCAAGTTAAAAGATTGATTGTTGCAAGGTCTCTTATTCCCTCTACCATTGAGTTAAGTCCTGTTGATGTTACATTTTCAACTGTTGTATTTCCATTTTGAGATGTGAAATCTGCTTCATATCCACCAGAAACAAATCCTTCTTCAAGTTTTGCATTTCCTGTTATTTTTCCATTTGTAACAGTTATATTATTTGCTAAATCTTTAAAATATTCTTTAGCCTGTTCTCCATTTCCTTCAACATCTCCTGCATTTGTATAAGTTACATTAAGTTGAGTATTATCATTTGCATTACCTATAGTAACTTTTCCTGAAGTTGCCTTTCCATCTTCTCCTATTTGAGCAGCCATATTAACAGCTCCGCCAGTTCCTTTTAAAGTTCCAATAGAAATATTATTATCAACAGAATCATTATTAATAATTCCATTATTTAAAGTTAAGCTTGTTATATTTGATTCAGTAATATCATTAAAAACTTTTTTATTATTCCATGTTGCTTTATTTTCTAAATTAAGATTAACAGTTCCTTCATTATTAACTAAACCTATAAAAACAGAATTTTCTGTATTCATATTAAGATTAATTGTTCCTGTAGAACGATTTAGTATGTCTCCGTATATGACAACATCATTTGAAGTGTTTTGATTTATATTTACCTTTGCATTTCCTCCATGATTTGTTGTTAAAATAGCATAAACAACAGCACCATCATCTATATTTTCAGCTGTAGAAGTTATAGAACCTCCGGCTATATTTACTTCTCCGCTTTGAGCTAATACTCCTATACTTTCACTCCAATTTTCTTCAGTTGCACTATCTTTATTTCCAGAAATCTTTGTAGAAATATCTGTAACTCCTATTGTTACATTTTCATTTCCATTTAGTGCTTTAATTCCGTAAGCTCCTAAAGTTCCAGAGCCTGTTGCCTCTGCTGTTATATTTCCATTTCCTTTTTGAACAGTTCCCAAAGAATATATTCCGTTTGAAATAGCACTTTCTTTTCCTGTAGAAGATACAAAAATATCGCCTTCTCCTATTTTAACTTTTCCATCTTCTATTCCTATACCATTTGCTAAAGCATATGCATTTGATTCTGCAGTTGCTGTTATATTTCCACTTCCTTTTTCTAGAAGGCTTTGTTCATTTTCATCCCAGTAAAAAATACCAGTAGATTCAGCTGTAGATAAATCATGATAGGTAGTGGTATCTTTACCTTCAAAAGAAGATTTAGAATATACTTCTATATCCCCTTTTCCTATTTTATAAATAACATTTTTATTATTAGAATTATTAATTTCTATTCCTCTCGCCATTGCTCCGGTTTCAGAATTCAATACTTTAGCTGTTATATTTACAATATTATTTTCTCCTATTTTTACTGTGTCACCATTTGCTCTTATAAGGCTTATCCCTTTAGCAAAACAATAGTTTTTCATATTTCCACTTTCTACAACAGCATTTATATTTAAATCTCCAGTCATTGTATAATTACCAGCTATTTCTTGAATATAAATTCCATTAGCCTTATCTTCTTTTTTTAGATTTATCTCATAAAGATTATTTATTATAATTTCATTTGTATTTTTATCTAATGAAATACCATAACTTTCTTTATTGTTTTCAAGTTTTATAGAATCTCCTACTGTAAAATTATAAATAGTTTTATTCTCTTCTGTAGTTTTTATACTTTGATAGGCATTATCGTCAGCACCTGTTAAAGTTTCTGTATATTCACCTCCAAAAGCCACTGCCCCTGTAATCATAAAAGTAACTACTAACCCTAATGTAATTTTTACTTTTCTTTTAAGAAATCTTTTAAGCGAATTTTCAATATAACTTTTTCCCATATTAAACTTCCTCCTGTAAAATAAATATCCATTTTTACAAAATAATATTAAGTAAATACAAAGTTTTCCCCTTTAAACTCTGTATAAATACTTTTAATTTATTAAACGAGGAAAAATCACATAATTCGTGATAATTTTTTATTAATAATTTGAAAAAAGTAATAAAAAAAAACAGCTTATTTTATCTTTTTTAAGCTGTTTAAATAATTAAAATTTATTATACACTTATCCCCATACCTTTTCCTAAGTATAGTCCTGATACTTTTAATTGTCAATACCCTTTTCTTAAAAAAGTTTTTTTAAAAATTTTTTAAAATTTTATGCACTTTTTTTGCTCATTTTACATATCTTTGCTTTTAACAATTTTTTCGTTATTTACAAGAATATTTTTTTAAAATTAACTGGCATTTTAGCTGCTTTTTTTCATTTTTGGTTGACTTTTAAAACTTTTTTCCTTTGACTTTTAAAAAATTATTTTATATAATTCATTCGCATATGCTTCTTACAAGAGAAATTTCTCTTTCTTAATTTTTTTTGATAAGGAGATACAAAATATGAAAAATCCAAAAAAACAGCCAAAGAATGACGAAGAAGAAATTGAAGAAGACGACTGCGAACTCTTAAAACTAGATGACAAAGGTTATCTTGAAAAACTAAATTATATTAAGCAGACAAACTACAAAAGCTTTTATAAAAGTGGAAAATCTGCTGAGCAACTTGAAAAAGATATTGATAATTATTTTAAAAGGTGTTCATTATACTTAAAAGATCCCTCATTACTCATTCCCAAACATACGAAGGATATATTTGAATACAGATATATCTCTAAAATTTTAAAAACTCTTGGCCCTCTTTCAGAACCATGTATTTTAGCTGATTTTTTAAATATTGATGTTGATATTATTTTAAACGGAATTGAAAATGGAAAAGTACCATGCTTTTTCTGTGAAGGTATATGTTCTGTTAAAATAAACAGCATTATATCTTTTCTGAAAGAAGTTAAGATAATTAAGGGTTTATAATTTTTACCCCATGAAAAATTTTCAAGGGGACGATGAAAAAACTTCATGTCCCCCTATGAAAAATTTTCATACCAAAGATCATTCTAATAATAATCATACTAATAAAATCATAAATAAATATATAAAGGGCTCAAGTGAAAAAAGAAAAAATTTTATAAAGCTCTTAGTGAATCTTTTTTCATTCTGTTATTTTTAACAGCATAGTTAATAGCCTCAATGATATTTTCTTTGTCATCAGGAAGAACACCTCTTAAAGGAACATAATTTGAAGCATGATTGCTTCTGAAAATACATTTTTCTATGACATTTGTATTTTCTATTATAAGCTTTATTTCCTCTAAGATTTCAACATTTGAAAGAGGTTTAAATTTTCCTTGATGATATTCATTATAAAGTTCTGTGCCCTCTTCAATCATAAGGCTCAGAATACCAAAATAATCAGGATTTATATGTGAAACAAGGTCAGCTGTAAGAAGGGCATGTTCATTAGAATTTTCCTTCCCGCCAAGTCCGGCAATAGCAGTAACAGATAAAGATATTCCAGCCTTTTTAATCTTCTTTCCAGCTTCAATAATCTCTCTTCTGTCAGCTCCCTTTTTTACATATGAAAGCACTTTATCACTTCCACTTTCCACTCCAAGATAAACTAATTTAAGTCCTAAATTATGAAGTTCTTTTAATTCTTCATCGCTTTTAAGAAGAATAGATTTTGGAGAGCCATATATTGAAATTCTTTCAGCTTCAGGAAATTTTTCATTAATATAAAGGAAGATTTCTTTTAATATTTTCATAGGAATTATAAGGGCATCTCCGTCAGCAATGAAGATTCTTTGAACTTTTCTTATATGTTTTCTGAAAAAATCAATTTCTTCTTTTATTTGTTCAAGAGGTTTTATTGTAAACTTTTTACCTTTATACATACTGCAGAAAGTGCACTTATTTTGAGAGCAGCCAAGAGTGGCTTGGATTATAAGGCTATAGGCTTCAGAAGGTGGTCTGTATAAAGGATAGTTGTATTCATATTCTGTCATAAAATCTGCCCTCCATATTTTTCTAAAGATTTTTATAAGGTATTTTAATTCTTTTTTATTTTCAGGTCAAGTATAGATTAATCTGCTTTATTTTTGACAATGAATTTAAAAATGGGATAAAAAAATATGTATATGGAAAAAAATATAAATTTCTAGGAAAAATATATTATATGTGATAGAATATTCAGATGTAATGGATTAATTTTTATGTTGACCGCAGTTTTTAATATAAGGAGAAGAGATGATGAAGATAGGATTTGACCACAGCAAATATCTTGAAGAACAATCAAAATATATTCTGGAAAGAGTAAATAACTTTGATAAACTTTACCTTGAATTTGGAGGAAAATTATTATATGACCTTCATGCAAAAAGAGTATTGCCTGGTTTTGATGAAAATGCGAAAATTAAACTTCTTCAAAAATTAAAAGAAAATGTAGAAGTTGTTATCTGTGTTTATGCAGGAGACATTGAAAGAAACAAAATCAGAGGAGATTTTGGTATAACTTATGACATGGATGTATTCAGACTTATTGATGATCTAAGAAGTTATGAACTTGAAGTAAACAGCGTTGTAATAACAAGATTTGATGATCAGCCAGCTACTACTGTTTTTATAAATAAACTTGAAAGAAGAGGAATCAAAGTATACAAGCACAGAGCTACTAAAGGTTACCCTACAGATGTTGAAACAATAGTAAGCGAAGAAGGATACGGAAGAAATCCATATATAGAAACAAAAAAACCTATCGTTGTTGTCACTGCTCCAGGGCCTGGAAGTGGAAAACTTGCTACTTGTCTTAGCCAATTATACCATGAAGATAAGAGAGGAAAAGTTGCAGGATATTCAAAATTTGAAACTTTCCCTGTATGGAATGTACCTTTAAAACACCCTTTAAATATTGCTTATGAAGCTGCGACTGTAGACTTAAAAGATGTGAACATGATAGATCCTTTCCATCTTGAAGCATATGGAGAGACAGCAGTAAACTACAACAGAGATATTGAAGCATTCCCTGTATTAAAAAGAATAATTGAAAAAATTACAGGAAAAGAATCTATTTATAAATCTCCAACAGATATGGGAGTAAACAGAGTAGGTTTTGGAATTGTTGATGATGAAGTTGTAAGAGAAGCATCAAGACAAGAGATAATAAGAAGAGCATTAAACTCTGCAAGTGATTATAAAAAAGGATATGTTGATAAAGATACTTATCAAAGAGCAAGACTTATAATGGAAGAACTTCAGCTTAAAGAAACAGACAGAAAAGTTCTTGTTGCTGCAAGAGAGCGTCTTGAAAAATTAAAGGCTGAAGATCCTAACGAATTTTATTCAGCTGTAGCTATAGAACTTGAAGATGGAACTATGATTACAGGAAAAGGTTCTGAAACTATGTGTGCTGCTGCTTCAGCAATACTTAATGCAATTAAATATCATGCAGGAATAGCTGATGAAGTTCATCTTATAGCTCCAGAAATTGCTGAACCTATAATGAACCTTAAATCAAAGAATTTTGGAAGCAAAAATGTAACTCTTAACTGTGAAGAAGTACTTATAGCTTTAAGTATATGTGCTGTTACAGATGAAAGAGCAAAAAGAGCAGTAGACTGTCTTTCAAAATTAAAAGGAACTCAGGCTCACTCAACATCTATTTTAGGAAAAACAGATGACCAGCTAGTGAGAAAACTTGGAATGGAAATGACTTGTGATTCTATATTCCCTACTGAAAATCTTTATTACAATGATTAATATAAAAAGCTGATGCATTTACTGCATCAGCTTTTTTTCTTACTTATTTAAAGTTTTTTAATTCTTAAAATTTTTGAAGCATTTAAAACAGCTATTGCAGACACACCTACATCAGCAAAGATTGCAAGCCACATATTTGCAATTCCCATAACTCCAAGAATCATAACAAGAATTTTAACTCCAAGAGAGAAATAAATATTTTGCATAACAACTTTTTTATTTTCAGCTGCTATTTTTAAAGTTTCAACAACTTTGTAAGGCTCATCATTTATAAAGACAATGTCAGCAGATTCAACAGCAATATCACTTCCTGCTCCTCCCATTGCAATTCCAATATCAGCAAGAGAAAGTACAGGGGCATCGTTGATTCCATCTCCTACAAATATAACAGCTTTACTTTTCTTTTTAATGTCATTAAGGATTTTAACTTTATCTTGAGGAAGAAGCTGAGTGAAAACATTTTCTTTTTTAAATCCAAGTTTTTCTCCAACAAGTTCACCAGTTTTTTTATTATCACCAGTAAGCATATATGAAACTATGTTCATTTTTTTAAGTTCTTCTATTGTTTTTGAAGAATCTGATTTAATTTCATCAGCAAGATAAAGAGCTCCTGCATATTTTCCATCTTGTGCAGCGTATACTGCAGTGCTGCTTTCTTCCTTAGAAAAATCTATCTGAATATTAAAATCTTTCATAAGTTTTTTATTTCCAACAAGAATATTTTTTCCTTTATATACAGCAGAAACACCTTTTCCAGAAATTTCTTTATAATCTTTAATATCTTGTTCAGATATTTTTATATCTTTATAATTAAGAACGGCTTTTCCAATAGGGTGATTTGAATAAAATTCTCCTGCTTTACTTATTTCAATAAGTTCTTCCTTAGAAAATCCTTCAGCAGTTTCTATATTTTCTATTTGAAACTTTCCTTTTGTAAGAGTTCCTGTTTTATCAAAAACAACTGCATTTACTTCTTTTAATTTTTCAAGATAGTTTCCTCCTTTAATAAGAATACCTCTTTTTGAAGAAAGTCCTATACTGCTGAAAAATGTAAGAGGCACTGAAAGAACAAGAGCACAAGGGCATGAAATAACAAGGAAAATTAAAGCTCTTCCAAACCAAAGTTTAAAGTCTCCAAAAATAACAGGAATACCAAGTCCTACTATAACAGCAGCAAGAACAACAACAGGAGTATAGTATCTTGCAAATTTAGTGATAAATTTCTCTGCATCAGCTTTTTTATCACTTGCATTTTCAACCATTTCAATAATTTTACTTATAGCAGAATCTTTATATTCTTTTGTAACTCTTACTTCAATCATACCATCTATATTAAGGCTTCCACTTAAAATTTCTGTTCCTTTTTCTACGAAAACAGGAAGAGATTCTCCAGTAAGAGCAGCTGTATTAAGAGAAGAAGTTCCTTTTTCAACTACACCATCAACAGCAACTTTTTCTCCTGGTTTTATAATAATTATATCATTAACAGAAAGAGTTTCAGGATCAACTTGTTTTATAGTTCCGTCATGAAGTTTTAAGTTTGCATAATTTGCTTTTACTTCTAAAAGACTTTGTATAGATTTTCTTGAATTGTTAACTGCTCTTTCTTGAAAATATTCTCCAACTTTATAGAAAATCATAACTCCTACAGCCTCTCTGTATTCTCTTAAGAAAAGAGCTCCTATAGTTGCAATGGACATAAGGAAGTTTTCATCAAGAAAGTTTCCATTTTTAATATTAAGAAGAGATCTGTATAAAATATCCCCCCCTGCAACAATGTATGCAATAAGAAGGAAGGCTGTTTTTATTTCAATATTTGGAATGAAGATTGAAATAATAAACAGGGCAATTCCTCCAAAAAGAGAAATTTTTTCATAATTTATTTTTTGATGTTCTTCATTTGAAGATTCTTTGCTTAATTTTAAGTCGTGAGTGTGTGAATGTCCGTGATGATGTGAATGTCCATGTTCATGGTTATGTACTTTTCCCTCTTCTTCGTGGGAGTGTCCACAACTACAACTTTCTTCATCACCATGTGAATGCCCACAACCACAACTTTCTTCATCATCATGTGAATGTCCACAACCACAACTTTCTTCTTCGTGATGATGATGACCTTTGCAGCCACATTCTCCATGATTATGAGCATGTCCATGCCCGTGACTATGTTCATGGTGATGATGTCCACATCCACAGCCTTTGTGTTCTTCAGAGACATTATTTTTTTCTGAACCAGACATTTCAAAAATTTTAGAACCTTTTTCAGTTTTATCAGCTATTTTATTAATAGTATTTAAAAATTCTTTTTCATCAACAGAATCTTTAATTTCCACAGTTATTTTTTTTGTATAGAAGTTAAGAATACAGCTTTCAACATCATGAAGCTTTTCTATCTGATCTTGTATTTTTGAGGCACAATGTCCACATTTTAGTCCCTCAACAGAATATACTTTTTTCATAAAAATTTTCTCCTTTGTATTTGTTAAGTACAATAGGGTATACCCCTATACCCTATATTTTTATCTTAGCACGAGATTATAAAAAAGTAAAGAATTATTTATTAAATTACTATGGAAATTATTTTTGTATGGTATAATGGAATGTAAATATTTTACGGAGGATAACTATATGAATGTAAAAGATATTTTAAATAAAGAGGAACTTACAAAAGAAGATCTTTTAACTCTTATGAAGATAGATAATAAAGAGGAACTGCAGCTTCTTTTTGATAAGGCTTATGAAACAAAACTTAAATATATAGGAAATAATGTATATTACAGAGGGCTTGTGGAGTTTAGTAATATATGTATAAAAAATTGTAAATATTGTGGAATAAGAAGAGAGAATAAAAATGTTGAAAGATTTTTTATGACAAAGGAAGATATTTTAAAAAGTGCAGAATGGATATATGAAAATGGATATGGTTCTATGGCTCTTCAGTCTGGAGAAAGAACAGATAAGGAATTCATAGATTTTGTAGAAGAAATTTTAAAAGATATTCAGAAAATGACAGATAATGGATTGGGAATAACTCTTTCGGTTGGGGAACAAACTTATGAAACTTATAAAAAGTGGAGAGAAGCTGGGGCTTCAAGATATCTTTTAAGAATAGAAACTACAAATAAAAATCTTTTTGAGACAATTCACCCAAAAGATGAGCTTCATAGTTTTGAAAAGCGTCTTCAAGGTCTTAAAGATTTAAGAAAAGCAGGATATCAAGTAGGAACAGGAGTAATGATAGGACTTCCTGGACAAACAGAAGAAGATCTTGTAAATGATGTGATATTTTTTAAAGAAAATGATATAGATATGATAGGAATGGGGCCTTATATTCTTCACAATGATACACCAATGGGACAGGAATTTAAAGGTAAGATTCTTTCAGAAGAAAAAAGAGTTGAACTTGGTCTGAAAATGATAGCCATATGCAGAATTTATATGAAGGATATAAATATTGCTGCAACAACAGCTCTTCAGGGGCTTGATCCTATGGGAAGGGAAAAAGGAGTTCTTGCAGGAGCAAATATTATAATGCCAAGTGCCACTAAAACATCTGAAAGGGTAAAGTATCAGCTTTATAATGGAAAACCTGGAATAAATGATGATGCAGAAAAGGGTAAAACTTCTCTTGAAAAAAGTCTTAAAGAGATAGGAGAAAATGTAATATATGGAAAAAGAGGAGATTCACCTCATTTCTTTTCAAGAAACAAAAAATAAACTATGAAAAAGTTAAATATATAGTATATTTATTTTAAATAATAAAGATTTAGAATTAAATTGACAAGAAAAAATAAATAAGATATACTCATAAGATATAGAGAAAAAATATCGTATAAAAGCAGTACTAAACAGATGTATAACGAACATAAAAAGATGATATTTTTTAATAAAGTATTAAAACAAGCTGTATCATATAGTATGCAGAATTAATAATGGGAGGAGTATGGGCGATGGTTAATAGTTTGTTAAACACGCTGAAAGTGTTAGTAGGTGCAATAAATGGATTGCTATGGGGAGATTTAATTATTTTAAATATTGGAGAAGTGCAGATAGGACTTAGTATTCTTGTTGTTCTTCTTATTCCAGCTGGATTATATTTTACAATAAGAACTAGGTTTATGCCTTTCAGATTATTTCCAGAGATGATAAGAATAGCTTTAGAACCTAAAAAGTCAGAAGACAGAGATTCAATATCAGGTTTACAGGCTCTTTTAATAGCAACAGCATCAAGAGTTGGAATGGGTAACCTTGCAGGAGTTGTTGCAGCAATATCTTTTGGAGGTGCAGGAGCAATATTTTGGATGTGGATTGTAGCTCTTGTAGGTTCAGCTTCAGCATTTATAGAAGCTACTCTTGCTCAGTTATATAAAGAACATGATCCTTTATATGGAGGATATAGAGGAGGACCTGCATATTTCATGGAAAGAATGAGATTAATCACAGTTGCTGATGATAAAGATTTCTATCCTGGAATGTATGGAGATGTAAAATATGTTTCTGTAGATAATAAAAAGAAATATGTAAGAGGGGCAAAATTTAGATTATTAGGTATTTTATTTGCATTATCAGGACTTCTTTGCTGGGGAGGAATAAGTCAGGTTGTTGCTAACTCAGTTACACAGTCTTTTTCAAATGCTTTTGGTATACCAGCACTTTATACAACAGTGGCACTTGTAATTTTATCAGCTGTAATTCTTTTCAAAAAAGGAGGAACAGTTAAAGCTCTTGATAAAATAGTTCCTGTTATGGGAATTTTATATATAGGTATAACTTTATTTATACTTGTAAAAAATATAGGATATATACCTGAAATGTTTGCTGAAATATTTGGACAGGCTCTTGGATTCAGACAAGCAGTTGCAGGAGGATTTGGGGCAGTTTTAATGAATGGAGTTAAAAGAGGACTTTTCTCTAACGAAGCTGGTTCAGGATCAGCTCCATGTGCAGCAGCTGCAGCAGATGTTGATCACCCTGCAAAACAAGGATTGATTCAAGCTTTAGGAGTATTTATTGATACTCTTGTAATATGTAGTTGTTCAGCATTTATAATGCTTCTTGCTCCTAAAGATGTTATAAGTGGACTTCAGGGAATGGATTTATTACAAGCTGCAATGAACTATCACATAGGAAGTGCAGGAGTTATATTTATAGCAGTAATATTATTCCTTTTCAGTTTCTCTACTTTCTTAGGAATTATGTTCTATGCAAGATCTAATGTATCTTATGTATTTGGAGATACAATGAAAGCTCAGAAAATTTATCAGATATTTGCTCTATGCATGCTTTTTGCAGGAGGACTTGCTCAATATACATTTGTATGGGAGCTTGGAGATCTTGGTGTAGGTCTTATGACAGTATTTAATATGATGGCAATAATTCCTCTGTCAAGTCAGGCAGTTTATGCTTTAAAAGATTATGAATTAAACTGGATGAATAAAGAAAGAAAATAAAAATATAAAAAAGATAAAGGGACTTTGAAAGTCCCTTTTTTATTGTAAATAAAAAAGAGATGAATAGAAAAATGTCAAATTTTTTCCCATTCATCCCTTGAATGTTTTTTCACAAAAATAAAAATTCACCTTAAGTGATTTATTATTTTCTTCCTCTTTTTACAGGTTTGTTGATTCTGTCTTCTAAGTCTTTACCAACTTTGAATTTGATGTATTTTTTAGGAGTAATTTTTATAGCTTCTCCAGTTCTAGGGTTTCTTCCTTCTTTTCTCTTAGTTTCTCTTCTTTCAAAAGTTCCAAGTCCTCTGAAGATTAAAACTTCTTCCTGTGTAAGAGCTTCTTTCATAGTTTCAATGAAAAGCTCAACTTGTCTTTTAGCTTCTTCTTTACTTCTTAGGTTAGCTTTAACCATAAATAATTCTGCGAATTCTCTTTTTTTCATAAAATCCTCATTCTCCTTTTTTGTGATATATAACTAACACTTTACAGCGTTGCTATTTAAGTAGATATTTTTCCCTTACCTTATTTCTGTAAAATCTAAAATTTGTTGTTTGTAAAAATATAACTTTTTTATCCCTAACCCATATAGAAGATTTACCAACCATCAAAACTATACTATTACTTATACCATATTTTCCCATAATATTGCTAGTATTAGAATAAATTTTTTTGTTATTTTTTTTGAAAATTAATATTATATCTTTTTTTCTCTTTTAAAAATAAAGAATTAAGTTGAAATTAAAAAAATAAAAAATTTTTAAAAATTATAAAAAACTTTTTATGCTTTTTAAATTTTTTGTACTTTATACCTATATGACTGTTATTCAAGGGTTTTAGTTTAAAAAAATAATAAAAATAAAAAAATATTTATAGAGTTAGAATGAGTTTATTTTTTCATTAAAAGTTCTCTGAACTCAGCAGCAGTAAGTTTTGTTTTTGTAAGATTCTTTGTTGATATTCCTGAAGAATTTCCCATATTATATTGAAGATTTGTAAGAGAATTTATGTGCGTTATAGCTATTGCAATAGCATCAGCAGCATCGTCAGGTTTTGGAATTTCTTCCATTTTAAGAAGAGTTTTTACCATAAGCTGAACTTGTTTTTTATCTGCTTTTCCATATCCTGTTATACCTATTTTTACTTGAAGAGGGGTATAACCTTGGATAGAAAGCCCATTTTTCTTTCCTGCAAGAAGGATAACTCCCCTTGCTTCTCCTACAGATATAACTGTTTTATTATTTTTAAAATAAAAAAGTTCTTCAATAGCCATATGCTCAGGAGAATACTTTTTTATAATATCTTCAATACCATTAAAAATTTGAAGAAGCCTCTCTTCCATAGGAAGATCTTTTGATGTATAAACACAACCATAGTCAAGAAGATTCATTTTTTTATTTTCATATTCTATTATAGAAAAACCAACGATGGCTGTTCCTGGATCAATACCTAAGATTCTCATTAATTATCTCCTGTCTTAAATTTTTGCTTACATTTTCATTATAACCCTTCAAAAAATAAAAATCAATAATCTGTAATAAAAGGTATCTATTTTTATAGATAAAAAAATTGTAATATGATACAATTTTAGTGGAAAATAAAGTTTTGTCAGAAAAGCAAGAGGTGATATGAAATGCTTGATAAAATAGTAATAAAAGGTGCTAGAGAGCACAATCTTAAAAATATAGACATAGAAATTCCTAAAAATAAATTTGTAGTTATAACAGGAGTAAGTGGAAGTGGAAAATCTTCTCTTGCTTTTGATACGATCTATTCAGAAGGGCAGAGAAGATATGTAGAAAGTCTTTCTGCTTATGCGAGACAATTTATAGGGCAGATGAAAAAACCAGAGGTAGATTCTATTGAAGGGCTTTCTCCTGCAATTTCTATTGAACAGAAAACAACAAATAAAAATCCCCGTTCAACAGTGGGAACTGTAACAGAGATTTATGACTATATGAGACTTCTTTTTGCACATATAGGAACAGCTCATTGTCCTGTCTGTGGAACAGTTGTTGATAAAAAAAGTGTTGAAGAGATAGTAGAAAATATAATAGAAAAATTTGAAGAGAGAGAAAAAATGACAGTTCTTGCTCCTGTTGTAAGGGAGAAAAAAGGAACTCATAAAAATCTTTTTTTGAATCTTGTAAAAAAAGGTTTTGTAAGAGCCAGAGTAAATGGAGAAATTCTGTATCTTGAAGATGAGATAGAGCTTGATAAAAATAAAAAGCATAATATTGAAGTTGTAATAGACAGACTTGTTTTAAAGAAAAATGATGATGAATTTGTTTCAAGACTTACTCAGTCAATAGAAGCTGGAATGGAAGTTTCAAACGGAAAAATAATTATAAATATAGAAGGAACTGATTATAATTACAGTGAAAATTATGCTTGTCCAAACCATGAGGATATAAGCATACCTGAACTTACTCCAAGACTTTTCTCTTTTAATGCACCTTATGGAGCATGTCCTGAATGTAAAGGGATAGGTCAGAAACTTGAAGTTGATGAAAATAAACTTATAATTGATAAGACTCTTTCTATTGAAGACGGGGGGCTTTATGTTCCTGGAGCATCTTCAAGAAAAGGCTGGACATGGGAAATGTTTCTTTCTATGTGCAGGGAACTTAATATAGATTATACAATTCCTGTGGAAGATATTCCAAAAGAACAGATGGATATAATTCTTCATGGAACAGATAAAAAATATAGATTTGATTTTGAATCAAAAGATTTTTCTTTTCATGGGATGAGAGAATTTAAAGGTATTGTAAAAAATATGGAAAGAAGATATTATGAAACTTTTTCAGAGTCTGCTAAAGAAGAAATTGAAAATAGATTTATGATAGAAAAAGAATGTAAGGTGTGTCATGGAAAAAGACTGAAAGATGAAGTCCTTGCAGTAACAATAAATGGAAAAAATATAATTGACATCTGTCTTATGAGTGTAAAAGATTCTCTTGAGTTTTTTAATAATCTTACTCTTACACCTAAGCAGGAAAAAATTGCTAAGGAAATTTTAAAAGAGATAAGAGAAAGACTTACTTTCATGATAAATGTTGGACTTGATTATCTTTCACTTTTCCGTCCAACAAAAACTCTTTCAGGGGGAGAATCTCAGAGAATAAGACTTGCTACACAAATAGGATCAGGGCTTACAGGAGTATTATATGTTCTTGATGAACCAAGTATAGGACTTCATCAAAGGGATAATGACAAGCTTCTTTCAACTCTTAACAGATTAAGAGATTTAGGAAATACTCTTATTGTAGTTGAACATGATGAAGACACAATGAATCAAGCAGACTATATATTTGATCTTGGGCCTGGAGCAGGAGAGTTTGGAGGAAATCTTGTAGCTTATGGAACACCTGCTCAGATTAAGAAAAATAAAAATTCTCTTACAGGAAAATATCTAAGGGGAGAAATAAAAATAGATGTTCCAGAAGTAAGAAGAACAAGTGATAAATTTATAGAGCTTACAGGAGCAAAAGGGAATAATCTAAAAAATATAACTGTAAAAATTCCAGTTGGAGTTCTTACAGTTGTAACAGGAGTAAGTGGAAGTGGAAAATCAACTCTTATAAATCAGACATTGTTTCCAGTTCTTTTTAATGAACTTAATAAGGGAAAACTTTATCCTTTGGAATATAAATCTATAAGTGGGCTTGAGCATATAGAAAAGGTTATTGATATAGATCAGACTCCTATTGGAAGAACTCCTCGTTCAAATCCAGCAACATATACAAAAATATTTGATGAGATAAGAGATATTTTTGCTCAGACAAAAGATGCAAAGCTTAAAGGTTTTTCAAAAGGAAGATTTTCCTTTAATGTAAAAGGTGGAAGATGTGAAGCATGTCAGGGAGCTGGAATTGTTAAGATTGAAATGAATTTCCTTCCAGATGTTTATGTTGAATGTGATGTGTGCAGAGGGAAAAGATATAATAAAGAGACTTTGGAAGTATATTATAAAGGAAAAACAATTTCAGATGTTTTAAATATGAGTATTGATGAAGCATATGAATTTTTCTCTGCTGTTCCTTCTCTTGAGAAAAAAATAAAAGTTTTAAAAGATGTGGGGCTTGGATATATAAAACTTGGACAACCTGCTACAACTCTTTCAGGGGGAGAGGCTCAGAGAATAAAACTTGCTTCAGAACTTTCAAAATCATCAAGAGGAAAAACAATATATATTCTTGATGAGCCTACAACAGGACTTCATTTTGAAGATGTAAAAAAATTAATGGAAGTTCTTCAAAGACTTGTAGACAAAGGAAATACAGTTGTAATAATAGAACATAATCTTGATGTTATAAAAACAGCTGACTATATAATTGATATAGGCCCTGAAGGAGGAGACAGAGGGGGAACTATTGTTGCTTGTGGAACTCCTGAAGAAATAGCAAAAGTTAAGAAAAGTTATACAGGAAAATATTTAAAAAAATATCTTAAATAATCTTTATTTTCTTTGAGAATTATTACAAAAAATAAAATTTTATTTTTTGAAATCAGTTTTATAAAAACCCTGCATTGAATAATAATGTAATTTAAAGGAGTAACTATGTTTGAATATTTAAAAGGTGAAGTAGCATACAAAAAACCAGAATATCTTGCTCTTGATGTAAATGGAGTGGGATATAAAGTATATATTTCACTTAAAACTTATGATATTGTATCAGAAGGAGAAATAAAAAAATTTTTTATATATAACTATATAAAAGAAGATGATTATAAGCTTGTAGGATTTCTTGAAGCAAAAGAGAGAAATCTTTTTGAAATGCTTTTAAGTGTAAAGGGGATTGGTGTTTCCCTTGCTCTTGCAATAATGTCAACTTTTGATGTAGAGATGATAAGAGGTCTTGTTCTTCAGGAAGATTTTATAACTTTGAAAAAAGTTCCAAAATTAGGAGAGAAAAAGGCTCAGCAGATTATCCTTGATCTTAAGGATAAACTTAAGAAGCTTGATATTATTTCAATGGAAAAAACAGATGACATTGTTTATACAAGTGTTGAAGATGAGCTTATCATGGCTCTTGAAGGACTTGGATACAATAAGAAAGATATTGATAAACTTATTGATAAAGAGGAAATTAAAAATTATAAAAATATTCAGGAAGCTATTAAAGGAACTCTTAAAAAAATTCAAAGTTCTAAAAACTAAAAAATTCTTTATTATTCAGATAAAAAGGAAAACCTGTTTTTATTTAGAATAATATAGTATCAGGAAAGCCGAATTAAAAAGAGGTGGAAAATATGAGAAAGATATTTATACTTGATACTAATGTACTTATTCACGATCCTTATTCTATTTATAATTTCAGAGGAAATGATATCTATCTTCCTATTGAGGTTATAGAAGAAATAGATAAGTTAAAACAGAAGCCAAATACAGCTATTCATGCAAGAATGGCGTCCAGAGTTCTTGAAGAAATCAGAAAAAAAGGAAATCTTTCTGAGGGAATAGAACTTCCTGACGACATATTTTTTAAAGTTGAAAAAACAGCTGACCTTTCTCTTCTTCCTGAAGGGCTGAAAAAAGAAGTTATTGATAATCATATAATAGCTGTTGTAATGGGAGTAAAGAAAAGAGAGCCTGAAAGAAAAGTTATATTTGTAACAAAAGACATAAATTTAAGAATAAAAGCTGATGCTGTAGGTGTTGAAGTTGAAGATTATTCAACAGACAGAGTGGTTTATGATGATCTTGATAAAGGATATATGGAAATAGAAGTTTCAAAAGATATTTTTGATAAATTTAATAAGAGTGGAAAAGTTGATTTATCAGAATTGAATTTAGAGTTTTCTCCTACTCCTAATTTCTTCTTTATTTTTAAATGTGGACAGGAAGAAACAGCAGGAAGAGTTATAGGAGAAAAAGTAAAAAAATTCCTTAATGGAGATATAAGTGCTTGGGGAGCAAGAGCAAGAAATCAGGAACAAAGATTTGCTATGGAACTTTTAATGGACGACAATGTAAAAGCTGTATCTCTTGTTGGAAAAGCAGGAACAGGAAAAACTCTTCTTGCAATAGCAGCAGGACTTGAGCAAGTTGTTGAAAGAAAAAAATATTCAAAACTTTACATAGCAAGACCTATTATACCTATGGGGAAAGATTTAGGTTTCCTTCCTGGAAATGAAAAAGACAAGTTAAGACCTTGGATGCAGCCTATATTTGATAACATAGAATTTTTAAGTGATGTAAAAGGTGATAAGGCTGGTGAAAAAGTTATTACAGGACTTGAAAGTATGGGACTTTTAAAAGTTGAAGCCCTTACATATATAAGAGGAAGAAGTATGCCTAATGCTTTTATTGTAATTGATGAAGCTCAGAACCTTACTCCTCTTGAAATAAAAACTATAATAACAAGAGTTGGAGAAAATACAAAGATTGTATTTACAGGAGATCCTTACCAAATAGACAGTGCTTATCTTGACGCTAATACAAATGGACTTACTTATATGGCAGATAAATTAAAAGATGAAAAAATAGCAGGACATATTACTCTTGTAAAAGGAGAGCGTTCACCTCTTGCTGAAATAGCAGCTAAACTTTTATAGTTTTAATAAGATAAAAAAATACCGATGCTTTTTAGCATCGGTATTTATATTTTAGAAATTAATTATTCTTCAGTAGAAGATACTCCATACTTTTCAATTAATTCTTTTGTTTCTCTTTTTTCTTCGTCTAATTCAAGACCTTTAACAGAAATTTTTATTCTTTGTTTGTCTTTATCTATTTCAACAATTTTACCTCTTACAAGATCTCCAACTTGGAATTTATCTTTTAAGTTTTTGATGAAATCTTTAGAAGCAAGTTGTGTAGGAATAAATCCGTCAATTCCATCTTCAAGTTTAACGAACATTCCAAATTCTAATATGCTCTTAACAGGTTTTTCAACTATGTCTCCTACTTTGTATTCTTCCATAGCTTTTTCCCAAGGACTTTTCTCAAGAGCTTTTATACTTCCTTTGATTTTCTTTTCGTCAAGATCAAGTTCAATTACTTCAAATTCAACTGTATCTCCTTTTTCAAATTTTTTGCTTCCAACCCATGCAAAGTCAGATTGATGAATGAATACATCTATTCCTTCTTCAATTTCAACAAATACTCCGTAAGGTTTTATTTCTGCAACTTTACCAGAAAGTTTAGTTCCAACTTTGTAGTTTTCTTCAGCTTTTTCCCAAGGATCAACAGAAAGTTGTTTCATTCCAAGTTTTAATTTTCTGCTTTCAGGTTTGAACTCAAGAACTTTAACTTTTACAATGTCTCCTACTTTAGCAAAATCGTTTACATTGATTTTCTTTCTGTTCCATGTGAAGTCAGAAATATGGATAAGTCCTTCAACTCCGTCCATGATTTCTACAAGGATTCCATATTGTAAAATTTTAGTAACTTTACCTTCTGTAACAGAATCAACTGCTATAGTTTCAGCAGCTATATCCCAAGGATTTCTTACAAGAGCTTTTAAAGAAAGTTTTACATTTTTCTTTTCAGGTTCAAGTCCAATAACTTTAACTTGAAGTTTGTCTCCAAGATTGAATCCTTCAATTTTTTCAGCTTTTTTCCAAGAAATTTCAGAAATATGGATGAATCCTCTAAGATTTCCAATTTCTACAACTATACCAAATGGAAGTATTTCAGTTACAACACCTTCTAAAACTTCTCCTTCTTTTAATTCAGAGAATTCTTTGTCAGCTTGCATCATTGTAATATCTTTTCTTGATACAGTAACTTTTTTACCTTTTTTATCTTCTTTTATTTCTTTAACTAAAACATTTATAGTTTTTCCAACTATATCTTCACCTTTTTTAGTTTCAGAAAGAGATTTTGGAAGGAATACTTGATGAGAGAATACCTCAACAATATATCCTCCTTTTACTTCTTTAACAACTTTTCCAGTTATTTCAGTTTTGTTTTCAAAAGCTTCTTTAATTTTTTCCCAACCTTGTTCCATTTCAATTTTTCTTCTTGAACCGATAATGAACTCACCGTCTTGAGTTTCACCTACAAGCATAACTTCTATTTCATCGCCTATGTTGTAATCAGCAACTTCTTCGGCTCTTACTCTTACAGAAGTAATTTGTCCTGGAACATCAAGGTATGCGAAGTTTCTTTCCTTGCTTGCTACTGTTCCTACTACTTTGCTTCCTGTGTTTCCTTCTTCTGGAAGATAGTCGTTAAGTAGTGCTTCAAATTCGTTATAATCCATGTTTGTCATCAAAAGTCCCCCTTATTTCTTTTTCTATCTCTAAAATTATTTCTTCCGGTGTTGATGCTCCTGCAGTTATTCCTACCTTCTTTATGCCGTTAAACCAAGAGCTGTTTAATTCGGTTTTGTCTTGTATAAGGTAGCTTTTTTCATTTACGCTTTTTGAAATTTCATAAAGTTTTTTAGTGTTTGAACTTTTATTATCCCCTACTATTAAAACCATCTCAACTTCTCCAGCAAGTTTTTCCACTGCTTTTTGTCTTTCGTATGTAGCTCCACATATTTTGCTGAATATATCTATATTTTTATAGTTTTTTTCTGTATATTCTTTTATTTTGAAAAATAATTCTTTATTTAAAGTTGTCTGAGTTAAAAGACAATATTCTTTTTCTTTATCAACAGAAAATTTTGTAAATTCTTCAAAAGAATTCACTATTGTTACATCATTTCCAAAAGAAACTATACCTTTTACTTCAGGGTGATATCTGTCTCCGATAAAAATTATTTTTTTTCCATTTTTTTCAGCTTCAATTAGTGCTTTTCTAATTCTTTCCACAAACACACAAGTGGCATCATAGATTTTTACTTTTTCTTTCTCTAGTATATCATAAATTTCTTTAGTTGTCCCGTGTGCTCTGATAATTACTGTATCTTTTTTATTAAGTTTTATTTTTTCTTCTTTCAAATCTTCTTCTGAAAGAGTCTTAAATCCTTTTTTTTCCATGTCTGAGGTAACATTTTTATTGTGGACAAGCATTCCGAGAATAAATAAATTTCCTTGAAAATTTTTTTCTTCTGCTATTTTGTTGCACAGATTTATAGCTCCTGCTACTCCAAAACAGAATCCCATTTTTTCAGCTCTTTTAATTTCCATTTATTCTTCACCAAATTTATCTTCTTCTACAAGAATTCTAAGTGCGTTAAGCATTTCATCTTCGTCAGGCCCATCTGCTTCAAGTTCAAGAGTTCTTCCTTGTTCAGCAGCAAGAAGCATAAGTCCCATTATGCTTTTACCATTTATTTCTTCTCCCTCAAATCTGACTTTTATATCAGAATCATAAGTAGAAGCCAATTGTACAAAAAGAGATGAAGGTCTTGCATGAAGTCCCGCTTTATTTTTTATCTGCACAGTTATTTTTTTCATAGATACATCTCCCTTTTATAATTTTTTTATATATTCTCTTGCTATATGTCTTACTTCATCTGAATTTTTGCAGTTTAAAACAGCTTTTTTAATTTCTGCAAGGTCAGACATCTTTATTTTTCTTACAAGATTTCTAGCTCTTGGTATAAAGACAGCAGACATACTAAGATTTTTTATTCCAAAACTTAAAAGTATAACTATTCCTACAAGTTCTCCTGCCATTTCACCGCAGACAGAGATACCCTTGCCATTTTTTTTAGCTGCTTCAGCTACCATATTAACAGCTTTTAATACAGCAGGATCATAATAGTCATAAAGATTGTTTTCTTTCAGAGAAAATCTGTCAGTTGCCAGAATGTACTGAGCAAGGTCATTACTTCCTATAGAGAAAAAGTCAATATACTCACACATTTTATCAGCCATAAGAACTGCTGAAGGAACTTCAACCATAACTCCTGTTTCTATTTTGTCATTATATTCTATTCCTTCTGCTTTAAGTTCTTCTTTAACTTCTTTTGTAAGTTCAAGAACTTTTTCAATTTCAGCTATGTTTGTAACCATAGGATGCATTATTTTAATGCTCTTATCTTTGCTGGCTCTTAAGATTGCTCTCAGCTGTGTTTTTAAAATATTTTTTTTATGAAGCGTAAATCTTAATCCTCTTTCTCCAAGAGAAGGATTTTGTTCATGAGCCATTTTAAAATATGGAAGACTTTTATCAGCTCCTATATCAAGAGTACGGATAATAAGAGGTTTCTCATCTCCTATTCTTTTGCTGACTTCTTCATAAAATTTAAGCTGTTCAAGTTCTTCAGGAAGTTTTGTCCCTTCCATGTATATAAATTCTGTTCTTAGAAGTCCTATACCGTCAGCATTTACATTTTTAAGCATATTTTTATCAAGTTCCTGTCCAGCATTCACTTCAAGACTTATTTTTGTTCCATCAAGAGTTACAGAAGGAAGATTAAGAGTTTCTTTTATTTCCTCTTTTTCTTTTTCAAATTCCTCCTGAAGAATTTTGTATTCTCTTAAAGTTTCAACAGAAGGATTAGTGACAACAACTGGATTGTCACTGTAGGTATCAAGAATTATATATTCTCCCCATTCTTCTTTAAGAATGTCAATTCCTCCCATGAAAGTAGGAATTTCAAGAGATTTTGCAAGGATAGCTGTATGTGATGTTTCACCTACATACTCCATTACAATTCCTTTTATATCAATTTTTTTGTTAAAAATATTTAAAAGTTCTGAAGGAAGAATATCATGTGCAATTAAAATTTTTCCATTTAATGCATCATAAACACTTTCATTATCTGCAAGAGCTTCTAAAAGTCTTTCTCCTATATCCTGAATATCAAGAGCTCTCTGTCTGTAAAGAGGATTTTTCATTTTCTTAAAAGCTTCTGAATATTTGCTTACAGTTCTTTTGATAACCTCTTCAACATTTATCTTGTCTTTTTTCAAAGAAACTTTAATTTCATCTTTGAACATAGGATCATCAAGCATCATAAAGTGAACTGAAAGAATCTGAAGATCTTTTTCAGCAACTTTCCCTTTTAAATCGTGCATAAGATGTGCTAGTTTATCTTTTGCTCTCTGAACTGCATGTTCATATCTTTCAATCTCTTTATCCAAATTTTCTTCAGAAACAGAAAAAGACTCTATTTCAAGGTTATTTTTACCTTTTAAATAGGGTTCTGCAATTACTATACCTTCATATATACTTTTTCCGTATATTCTCTCCATTTTTAACCAAATCCTTTTTTTACCTTAGGCTCTTTAAATTATATATTATTTGAGCGTTTTTTTCAATTTTTAGTTGAAATAATTTAAAATATTTTATTTTGACCTTTTGTTATGTCATATTTTTATTTTTCATTGTAATAGATAAGTTTTTATGGTAAAATTTTTCATAAATAAACTTATAATATTAATTTATATTGTTGCAGTTACAATTTAATCTTGATTACAATTTTATTTTTTATATATATCAGGAGGTTTTTAATAATGAATAACATGCTGGAAATCTTTGGAAAATTTCATTTCTCTGAACTTGAATTGAAAAGCAGAGTTCCAAACTCAATATTTAAGGAATTTAAAGCTGTTCAAAGAGGAGAAAAAGAACTTTCTATCTCTGTAGCTGAAGTAATTGCCAATGCTGCTAAAAACTGGGCAACAGAAAATGGAGCAACACACTTCACTCACTGGTTTCAGCCTCTTACAGATTTAACGGCTGAAAAACATGAATCTTTTATATCTATTTCTTCAGACGGAAATATTCTTTCTCAGTTTTCAGGAAAAGAATTAATAAAAGGTGAGTCAGATACTTCTTCTTTCCCTAATGGAGGACTTCGTTCAACATTTGAGGCAAGAGGTTATACAGCATGGGATTTATCATCTCCAATGTTTTTAAGAGGACCTGAAAAGGCTAAATCTCTTTATATACCTACAGCTTTTATAGGTTATAACGGGGAAGCTCTTGATAAAAAAGTTCCTCTTTTAAGATCTATAAATGCAGTAACTGCACAGGCTCTTAGAGTAAAAAGAGCTCTTGGGGATACTCAAACTTCTAAAATTGAAGTAACTCTTGGAGTAGAACAGGAATATTTCTTAATAGAGAAAGAATTTTGGGAAAAAAGACAGGATTTAATGCTTTGTGGAAGAACTCTTTTTGGATCACTTCCTCCTAAAGGTCAGGAAATGAATGACCATTATTATGGAACTTTAAAAGAAAAAGTTGAAAGATTCATGGCAGAACTTGATTCTGAATTATGGCAGCTTGGAGTTATGGCAAAAACAAAGCATAATGAAGTTGCACCAAATCAGTTTGAACTTGCAATAATGTTTGCAACTGCAAATGTAGCAGTTGATCAGAATCAGCTTTCAATGGATGTTATTAAAAAAGTAGCAGACAGACATGGACTGGCAGCCCTTCTTCATGAAAAACCTTTCTCAAAAGTAAATGGTTCAGGAAAACATTGTAACTGGTCTTTATCAACAAATCTTGGTGAAAATCTTTTTGATCCAGGGGATATGTCTAAAGATAATCTTCAGTTTTTAGTATTCCTTACAGCAGTTATAGAAGCTGTTGACAGATATTCTCATATTTTAAGAGTTTCAACTGCAACACCTGGAAATGATCACAGACTTGGAGGACATGAAGCACCTCCTGCAATAATATCTATTTTCTTAGGAGAACAGCTTCAGGATATACTTGAAAATATAGGAAAAATTAATACTGCAACTCATGAGCAGACTATGATAGAACTAGGGGCATATAACTTCCCTAAAATACCTAAAGATGTTTCTGACAGAAACAGAACTTCTCCTTTTGCATTTACAGGAAATAAATTTGAATACAGAATGCCTGGATCAAGTGCTTCTCCTTCAACACCAACATTTATTATAAATACTATTGTTGCAGATGTTCTTGGAGAATATGCTGATATTCTTGAAAATACAGAAGACAAAAATAAGATGAAACAAGAAATAATAAAGCTTGTAAAAGAAAGATACAATAAACATAAAAAAATAATATTCAATGGAAATGGATATGATGAATCATGGGTTGAAGTTGCTAAGGAAAGAGGACTTAAAAATCTTAGAAATACTGTAGAAGCTCTTCCTACTTACATTGAAGAAGAAACAATCGCTCTTTTTGAAAGAAACAGAGTTTTAAGCAGGGCAGAACTTAATTCAATCTTTGTTGTTTATACAGAAAGATATAATAAACAACTTAATATTGAAACATCTACTGCAATAAGAATGGCAAGAAATGAAATTTATCCTGCTGTTATGAGATATATGAATAATATTGCGACTTCTATAAATAGTATAAGAGAAGCTATAGGAGTGGAAAACGAGGATATGATTGAAGGAGATAAGAGACATTTAAATAAAGTCCTTAATGCAAAAATTCATTTAAGAACATCACTTGCAGAACTTGAAAATGATTATGCAAAAGCAGTAAGTATCCATGATGAATATGAAAGAGCAAAATTCTATCATTTCCATGTTGTACCTAGATTAGAACATTTAAAAGAATGGGCAGATGTTCTTGAACTTTTATGTGAAAAAACTATATGGCCATTCCCTGTATATGAAGATTTATTATTTAAATTATAATTTTTTATATAGAAAATTTTTTTAGCTGTATGACTATGTTAAAACATAGATTATATAGAAAAATAAAAAATACAAAAAATAAATTTAAGAAATTTTTAAACTTTTAAGGAAAGGATATCGTCAGAAGGGTATAATATCTTTAATACAGATATTTATCTCATAAACTTTCCCTTAATGTTTTATAGAGAGGAGGGGTGAAATTTTCATCCCTCTTCTCTATATTTTTTGTCTAAAAAAATAAAAATAAAAAAGAGGCTATTGCAAATTTATAAAATAAAATTTTATCTTGTAAAAATATTTTTTATTTATATTGTTCGTTTCACTAAAAATGACAAACTCACTTCGTTCAGACAGTGTCATTTTTTAGCGTTCAACTCACTTCATAAATTACAAAAATATTTTTAATATTCTAAAATTTTATTTTTATAAATTAGAAAATGCAATAACCTCTTTTATATATTATTAATTTCTTTCTTGATTTTTCTTTTCAAAGATAATTTCAATAGGCGAACCTTCAAATCCAAAAGCTTCTCTAAGTTTATTTTCAATATATCTTGAATAAGAGAAGTGCATTAGTTCTGGATAGTTACAGAATAATACAAATCTTGGAGGAGCTGTTGCAATCTGAGTAGCATAGTTAATTTTTGTAACTCTTCCTTTTCTTGTAGGAGGTGGATTCATAATAACAGCTTCGTTGATTACAGTGTTAAGAAGTCCAGTAGAAATTCTTCTTGTATATTCCTCATAAATTTTATCAGCTATACCAAAAAGTCTTGTAGTTCTTTGACCAGTAAGAGCAGATATAAATTCAATAGGAGCATATGAAAGGAATGGAAGTTCTGCTAAAAGATATTCTTTCATTTCCTTCATTGTATTTTTTTCTTTTTCTATTAAGTCCCATTTATTAACTACAATAACAATAGGTTTCTTTTCTTCGTGAGCGATTCCTGCAATTCTTTTATCTTGTTCAGAAAGTCCTTCTTTACCATCAAATAATAAGAAACATACATCAGCTCTTTTTATAGCTTTTAGAGCTTTTAAAACAGAATAATATTCAAGAGCTTCTTCAACTTTTGATTTTCTTCTGATTCCAGCAGTATCTATAAGAACATATTTTTCTCCTTCAAATTCAATAGGAGTGTCTATAGCATCTCTTGTAGTTCCTGCAATATTACTTACAATAGCTCTTTCTTTTCCTGAAAGTTTATTAACAAGAGAAGATTTTCCTGCATTAGGTTTTCCTATTATCGCAATTTTTAATCCTTCTTCCTCTTCAGGCATTTCAACAGTATCAATAAGGTCAACAACAAGATCAAGCATATCTCCTAAGTTTGTTTTATGCTCTGCTGATATTCCTATAAGATTATCAAATCCTAAAGCCCAGAAGTCATATAAATCTTCTTGTTGGTTTTGATAGTTATCAATTTTATTTACACAAAGAATAATAGGTTTATTCTTCTTTCTAAGATAGTATGCAATTTCTTCATCAAGAGGATTAAGTCCTGCTTTTCCATCAACAACAAACAGAATAACATCAGCTTCATTCATAGCAACTTCTGCCTGTTCTTTTATTTTAGACATCATAAAGTCATTATTTCTTGGCTCAAGTCCTCCAGTATCAACAAGGACAAATTCTTTTCCACTCCATTCAGTATCTCTGTAAAGTCTGTCTCTTGTAACACCTGGTTGGTCATCAACAATGGCAACCCTGTCTCCTACAAGTTTATTAAAAAGTGTAGATTTTCCTACATTAGGTCTACCTACTATGGCAACTATTGGTTTCATTTTACCTCCTTTATTAAATAAAAATACCTAAGGTAGTATGTATCTCTATTTAAAACTTTTTTTAAATTTTTTATTAGAACTTTTATTTTTTGTGCTGCCTGAATAAGATTTCTCCTGAGAGTTTCCTTTTTTTGAATTTTTGGAAGGAGCATAATCTTTTGGGATAATAATATTTTTTTGCTTTTCTTTTTTCCCATTATCCTTTTCCACAAAAAGTTTTTTTCCTGTGAAAGGATTTATTTCTGTATAGTACATAAGTGTTGAATAAGTAGATGGAGTAGGTGTGAAAATTTGAACTTGCTCAGGACTTATTCTAAGTTCTTCTGAGGCAAAAATTTTTAAATCCATCATATCTTTTTCATTACATCCAGGATGTGCAGCTATTAAATAATAAGTTAAAAACTGTTTTTTATCAAGTTTTTTGTTTAATTTGTAGAAACGATTTTTAAATTCCTTTAAATAATCTTTTCCTTGTTTCCCCATAAGAGAAAGCACTTTATCTTCAGTATGTTCAGGAGCTATTTTCATTTGACCTGAGACATGGTGTGCAACAATTTCTTCAAGATATTTGTCTCCATAAAGAGGATCATCAAGAATAAGATCATATCTTATACCTGAAGCAATAAAAATCTTTTTTATTCCCTGAACACTTCTTAATTTTTTAAGAAGGTCTATCTGTCTTTTATGATTTGGTTTAAGTGCAGGACATGTTTCAGGGTAAAGGCATCTTTTATCAGAGCAAGCACCATATTTTAACTTTTTAGTACATTCCATCTGATACATATTTGCTGTAGGGCCTCCTACATCTGAAATATTTCCTTTAAATTTTTTATCTTTTGTTATATTTGTAATTTCTTCTATAATAGAATCTTCACTTCTTGAAGTAACTGTTCTTCCTTGATGAATTGCTATAGCACAGAAATTACATTCACCATAGCATCCTCTGTGTGTAGTAAGAGAATATTTTATTGTATCAAGAGCTCTTACAACACCATCTTTTTTATAATAAGGATGAACATCTCTTTCAAAATCCATTCCATATATTTCATCTAAAAGTTCTGATGAAAAGTTTTCTGAAGGAGGATTTTGTATAAGCCATCTGTCTCCATGTTTCTGATTAAGTCCTTTTGCAGTAACAGAATCACAGTTTTTATAGAAAGTATTAAACATATCTATAAATTTAAATTTATCTTCACGGCACTCTTCAAATGAAGGAATTGTTATATATTCCTTGTTAGGTTCTTTGGCAATATATGCAAACCCTCTTATATTTTTCCAGTCTTTTCCATCACGGATATGTTCTGCAAGGGAAAGCATAGATTTTTCTCCCATTCCATATGAAAGAATATCAGCTTTTGCATCAAAAATAAGAGAACGCCTAAGCTGGTTAGACCAGTAGTCATAATGAACAATTCTTCTCAAACTTGCTTCTATTCCCCCAAGAACAATAGGAGTTTTACTGTTTTTAAAGAATCTTTTTATAAGACCTGTATAGACAATAGAAGCTCTGTCAGGTCTTTTTGTATTTTCTCCTCCTGGAGTAAAATCATCTTTATGTCTTTTCTTTTTAGTGGCAGTATAATTTGCAACCATTGAATCAACACAACCTGCTGATACAGCCCAGAAAAGTTTTGGTTCTCCAAGCCTTGTAATATCATCAGGGGAATTTATATCTGGCTGTGCAATTATTCCCACTTTAAATCCATTTTTTAAAAGCCATTTTCCTATAAGGGCTGAACCATTATAAGATGAATCTATATATGTATCTCCTGATATAAGAATTACATCAAGAGAATCCCAACCTAATTTTTTTACTTCTTCTGAAGTTGTAGGCAAAAACATTATTAAACCTCACCTGATTTTTTCAATTTATTATTATTTTATCACAAAATCCTGAAAATAGATAGTTTGTTTTGAAAATAGAATAGCAAAAAAATACTGCTGCAAAACTATAAATTTTTCTTTAGTTTGAGAAAATTTTATAATTTTTTTATGCAGCAGTTTTATAATTATAAGCTTTGTGTTGCAGCCATAAGGAAAGGAAGTATTTGTTTCTTTCTTGAAACAACTCCTTTAAGAAGCATTTCATTTCCTGTAAGAGATTTATTAAATGCAAGCTCTACAAGATTTGTTTTTTCACCAAAAGCAAGAAGAGTAGAGTTTGAATTTATAATATCTGTTATAACAAAAAGGAATAAATCATATCCATTTGCTTTTATTTCAGCATTCATAGCTGCTTCAAAGTCAGATTTCATTTTTAGAAGTCCTTCTACATCAACTGTATTTACTTGTGCAACAGCCATGCTTGTTCCTCCCATATTAAATTCCTTTTTATCAAGATTTAATATTTCAGGAGGTGTATTATTATCAAAAGATGTTCCTGCAATAAGCATTTCCATACCATATTTATAAATATCTTCTATTCCAGCAAGTTTTCCAAGTTCCTCTGCAGTCTTTTCATCTTTTTCAGTACAAGTAGGAGATCTGAAAAGAAGAGTATCAGATATTATTGCACTTAGCATTATTCCTGCAATTTCTTTAGGGGGAACAACTCCTGCTTCTTTAAAAAGAGAATAAACTATTGTTGAAGAACATCCTACAGCTTCAGCTGTTATTTTTACAGGATCATTTGTTTGGAAATTCGCAAATTTATGATGGTCTATAACTTGTAAAATCTGAGCATCTCCAAGCCCTGCAACAGATTGTGAGAATTCATTATGATCAACAAGAATAACTTTTTTTCTTGTAAAATTAATAAGGTTTTTAGTTCTTATAGTTCCATAAACTTTTCCGTCATTATCTATAACAGGGAAGTTTGTTTGATTTGAATCTTTCATTATATCTTTTATCTCATGAAGGAAATCATCTTTTTTAAAGCTGTAGAAATTTCTGTTTTGAAGAATTGCTCCTACTGAAATTGACTGACTGATAAGAGATATAGTTTTAAAAAGAGAGTGGTTTACAACCATAACTGCACATTCAGAAGTCATACGAGGACTTATAAAGTCATCTTCTTTGCAGCATACAATTATAACCTTTGCTCCTGCTTTTATAAGTCTGTCTATACCATCAGCCATTGATGTAGTTATTACAACATCACCTTTTTCTATTGTATCAAGTTCCGAAATAGCTTTAAGATTTGTATTTATTTCTCCAGAAGGATAAACTCCACTTATTATTTTTCCATTAAGGACTTCTATAAGATTTTCATATGTTGTGCTGTATTTAGAAAAAAGATCAGAATAATCTATTTTTAAATATGTATTGGCTATATCAGAGATATGAATCATATTTTTTAAATGTCCTATTTCATCAACGACAGGAAAACTTGAGAAGTTTTCTTTTGTCATAAGATCAAGGGCTTCCTGAATAGAATCATTTACATTTATAACTTCTTTTTTTACACGGGTAAGGTCAGAAATCTGAGCACTTACTGTTTTAAGAAGTTCAGGTTCTTTTATTCCAAATTTTTGAAGAACAAAAGCTGTTTCTTTATTTATTTTTCCAAGTCTATATGGGACTGCTTCTGTCCCACAAGCATTTTTTAAGTATGCAGTTGCGATAGTTGAACATATAGAATCTGTATCTGGATTTTTATGACCAAAAACTAGAACTGGTTCCATAAGTAACCTCCTTAAAATAATCTTTTTCTATATTCTAACACTTTCTTTAAAGAAATTCCATAAAAGGTTTTTTCAAAGAAAGATGAAATTTAAAACCTTATTTATAAAAAAATCCAGAAGAACTTTATTTTATTGATTTGAATATTTAAGTAAGACCATGATATAATAAGATACTGTTCAAGAAAAATTATTAGGAGACAAAATGATGAAAAATTTAAAAAAATTATTTGTAATGCTGTGCATAATTATAGGAGCAGGATGTACAAATCAACAAATTAAACCTGAAGAGGCTTTTAAATATGAAGAAGAAAAATTTATTCAGATAGAAGAAAAAGAGATAAAACCAGGAACAAGAGAAGTAAATATTGAAGAAAAAAGAATAAATAAAAATAAAAAAGCATATGTAAAAGGAGAAGAAGCACTTTTTACAGGAATATTTTCAATAAGATATGCAGGACATCTTCTGTATTTTGAAGAATATAAAAATGGAGTTCTTGATGGAGATAAAGTTTGGTTTGGAAACGATGGAACTGTAGGAATGAGAGAAAAATATTCTGAAGGAAAAAAAGATGGAGATCAGATAACTTATCATTTAAATGGAAAAGTAAGATCAATCACACCATATAAAAACGGAAGAATAGAAGGAATAGTTGAATGGTATGACAAAGATGGACTTCTTGTAGATCAGAATGAAATAAAAAATGGAACAGGAAGATTTGTAACATACTGGGAAAATGGAAATATTCAGGAAGAAGGAAATTATAAAAATTATAAAAAAGTAGGAGATTGGACAGAATACAGCAGTGATAAAAAAGTTGAAAAAGTAATTACTTATTCAAATAAAGGAACTGTTTCAAAGATAAGATGGTATAATTAATTCTATATTTTTTAATTTTAAAAATTCTTGACGATAAACTTTTTTTAGTGATATACTATATCTATAAAAATAGTTAGGTGTCAGGGGGACAAAATGAATATCAGCAGAAGAACTTCTATAGGTAGTTTTTCTTATTTAGAGATGAAAAATAGAAAAAGAATAAAACATATATTAAAAAATTTTTTAAAAGTGGTTTTTAGTATTTTTCAAAAATAACAACTTACAAAAAATTAATAAAATTAAGGCTATTGCAAATTTATAAAGATAAAATTTTATTTTTATAAATTAGAAAATGCAATAGCCTCTTTTTTACGCTTAAATATATGAAAATATTAAGTAATCATAGTTTTTTTATGAAAAATTTAGTATAATTTAGATAACTTGTTAGGGGAAAAAACTTTTAATTTGTTTTTATCAAAGAGGGGATACATATGAAATTAGTTATCGTAACAGGGTTAAGTGGGGCTGGAAAAACAACAGCTCTGAAGGCACTGGAAGACTCAGGTTATTTTACAATGGACAATGTTCTTTGTCAGATAGCCGTTTTTCTGTTGCAGAACTTAGAAAAGGGAGAAAGTGAACTTAATATTGAAAAACTTGCTTTAGGAATAGACAACCGTGCTATTTCTTCTCAAAAAGAATTCACTCTTCTTCTTAATTGTATTGAAAGCTTAAAGGTTGACTATAAAATGGTATTTCTTGAATCTTCAGATGATGTTATCTTAAATAGATATAATCTTACAAGAAGAAGACATCCTTTTGCAGCTCCTACTCTTTTAGAAAGTATAAAAAGAGAAAGAGAAGCTATGAATATGGTTCTTGAAAGGTCTACTGTTGTAATAGATACAAGTGAGTATACAAGTAAAATGCTTTCTAATAAGATAAAAGAGCTTGCTGTTTCTGAAAGAAAGGATGGAATAAATATTCATGTTCAGTCTTTTGGATTTAAGTATGGAGTTCCTTTGGATCTTGATCTTATGTTTGATGTAAGAATTCTTCCTAATCCTTATTATATTGAAGAATTAAAACTTAAAACAGGAAATGATAAGGAAGTTTATGACTATGTTATGAGTTTTCCTGAGTCAGAAGAGCTTTATAAAAAATTTATTGACCTTATAAAATATATGGTTCCTCTATATAAAAAAGATGGAAAACAGCACCTTTCAATAGGAGTAGGCTGCAGCGGAGGACAACACAGATCAGTTGCTTTTGTAAATAGAATAGCAAAAGAACTTTCATATCTTGAAAGTGCAGATGTATATATAAGTCACAGAGAAGGAGAGCGACACCACTGGACATAAAAAAATTTAATATTCCTGAACTGCCAGGAGTATATTTAATGAAAAAAAAGGACAAAGTTATTTATGTTGGAAAAGCTAAAAATCTAAAAAAGAGAGTATCATCATATTTTAACAGGGAACATGAAGATGAAAAAACAATAAACCTTGTGAAAAATATAGAGGATATTGAAACTATTGTATGCAATAGCGAAATAGATGCTTTTGTTCTTGAAAATAATTTAATAAAAAAATATTCGCCAAAGTATAATATTGCTTTGAAAGACGAAAAAACATATCCCTATATAAAATTTTCAAAAGAAAAATTTCCTAAAATAAGTATAATTAGAACAACAAGAGCTTTGGATCCTAAAAAGGGTGATTATTTTGGCCCTTATCCTCAGGGAGCATGGTTTCTTTTAAAGACTCTTATAAAGATTTTTAAAATAAGAGACTGCAATAAAGATATGGAAAAAATAGCCTTAAGACCATGCCTTAAATATCATATGGGACTTTGTCCTGCTCCATGTACCTTTAAAAACATAGAAGCTGAATATAAAGAAAATGTAGAAAATGCAATGAAAGTTTTAAAAGGACAGGGAAGTTCAATTATAAAAGAACTTAACAGAAAAATGATAGAAGCTTCTGAAAATATGGAGTTTGAAAAGGCTATAACATATAGGGAACAAAAAAATGAAATAGAAAAAGCTGTAAATAATCAGGTTACAGAATATGGAAGAGATATTGATGAAGATGTATTTGCTTTTGCTTTAGAAGGAAATATGATTTTCATCTGTGTATTAAATATGAGAGAAGGAAAACTTTTAGGAAAAACTTCTTTTAATATTTCAACAGAAGAAAAAATATATTCTGATATTTTTGAAAATATTGTAAGTGAATTTTATTCAAAGCATCCGATTCCAAGCAATATTATTTTTCAGCCTGAATATACTGAAAGCAAGGAAATAGTAGAAGAATGGCTTAAGATAAAAAAAGGAAAAGCAGTCTCTCTTCACTTTCCAAAGATTGCAAGCAGAAGAGAAGAACTTCTTAATATGGCACTTTTAAATCTTAATAAGGATATAATTATCTATTATGATAAAAAATCTGTAATAGAATCAGGAATGGCCAAACTTTACAAAGTTTTGGAACTGAAAAATTTTCCAAGAATTATAGAATGCTTTGATATTTCAAATATTCAAGGAAAAGATGCAGTTGCTTCAATGAGTGTTTCAATTGAAGGAAAGGCTTCTCCTAAAAATTATAGAAAATTTAAAATAAGATGTAAGGATACTCCTGATGATTTTCAGATGATGAGAGAAGTTATAACAAGAAGATATAGTAAACTTGAACCAAAAGATTTTCCTGATGTTATTCTTATTGATGGAGGAATTGGGCAGATAAATGCTGCAGGAGAAGTTTTAAAAAGTTTGGGAAAAGATAATATTTCTGATCTTTTAAGTCTTGCAGAAAAAGAAGAACTTATTTATAAATATGGAAATAACGAGCCATTTGCTTTTTCTCATTCTGAAGAGGGGCTTAAGATACTTATAAGAGTAAGAGATGAGGCTCACAGATTTGGTGTAACTTATCATAGAAAACTTAGAAGTAAAAGGGTTATAAGCAGTGAACTTGATAAGATTCAAGGAATAGGTCCTGCAAGAAGAGAAAAATTATTAAAGCAGTTTGGTTCTGTAAAAAACATAAAAGAAGCATCACTTGATGATTTAAAACTTATAATTCCAGAAAAAACAGCAATTTTTCTTCTGGAAACATTAAATAAGGGGGAATAATGAAAAAAATATTTTATATTCTATTTTGTCTTATTCTTTTTGCAGGGTGTGATAATGTTGTTTTAAGAAAAGATAAAAGTGAAAGAGTAACTTTTGAAAAAAATCTTCCTCAAGGTGAATATACATTATATATGTATGAAATAAAATATCCAGAAAAGCAGGAAGAAAAAATTATGTTTATGTCTAAATTTGAAAATTTTCTAAGAAATGGTGCAGAAGGACTTAGTCATGATGTTAATTTTATTCTTCCAAAATCTCTTTATGATGATGTTGAAAGCATTCTTAATGATGAAGGAATAGGAATAGAGAGAGCTTTTTTTAAGTCAGCATCTTTTATAGATGAAAATGATAAAAAAATAATAGATAAAGAAACTTATTTTGTAAAAACTCCTTTAAATGGGGGAGAAATTCAAAAATATTTAAACAAACAATATTACTATATTCTTTCTCTTATTGGAAAAGAAAAAGAATATAAAGAAAATTTCTTCTATACAGAATATGATAAAAGAACTTTAACTGCTGAATATATAAAGGAAAGAGAAAGTTTAAAAGAAATTCTTTCAGAAAAGAAAAAAGATTTTCTTGTGGCAGTTGAGAATACAAATGATTTAGAAAACTATAAAGATGATATGGTATATTTAAAAAAATATAGTGAAAAAATGGAAGAAAATGCAGTAAAACATGAAGGAGAAATTTTGCCTCCTGTTATTGTTTTAAAAAGTAATAAATATAAAGGGTATACTGTAGATAAAGGTTCAGTTGTATTTTTTGACGGAGAAGGAAAAGAAGAACTAAGTTATTTCAGAAGATATAAATTTAATGTAAAAATAAAAGAAATTGATAATTTTAACTATTCAAACTTTGTCATAGATGATGAGCAGACAGAAATATCTGTTCTTCTTGGCAGAAAAAAATATGTTCCAAAAAGACCTTTAGGTGCATAACAATTCTTAGCTGGAGGATATAAATGACAATATATATAACTGTACTGATTTTAATAGGAATATTTTTTGTACTTCTTAGAAATCAGGAAAAAGAAAGCATACATACAATGGAGAAAATTTTAAAAAGTCTTAAGGAAAAAAAGCTTTATGATAAAATACCTCCTGAGCTGAAAGAACAATATATTGAAACTCTTCATAAAATAATAAAGCAGGATTTGGAACTTGATAACTCAATAGATGGGCTTAGAGAGTACAGAAAAGAACTTGAAGTTACTTATAATGCTCTTGTTGATAAATCAAAAAAATTGGAATATAGTAATCAAGTTCTTGAAACAAGGGTAACAAATCTTTCAAATATAAACTCTCTTTCAAGAACAGTGCTTTCTATAGTAGAACTTGACCATATTATAAATATTATCTTAGATGCTTATTTTGTTCTTACAGGAGCAAAAAAAGTTTCTCTTTATCTATGGGAAGAGGGTAAACTTATTAATAAGCAGACAAGAGGAAATGTAAATTTCAAAGGAGAGGTCTCATATCCTATTGAAATTCTTCAGAAATTTACATACCAAGATTACAAAAGAGTATATGAAGAACTGAAAAAAGGTTTTCAGATTTCAGAAGATGAAGTTATAGTTGTTTCTCCTCTTCTTGTAAAAGGAAAAGAACTTGGAGTTATTTTTATAATAGAAGACAAAGCTAAATTTATAGGAAATGATGAGGAAACAATATCAGCTCTTACTATTCAGGTTGCAATAGCAATAAATAATGCTAAAATATATGCTGACCTTAGAGTAAAAGAAAGAATTTCACAAGAACTTGAAGTTGCCTCAAGAATTCAAAAAACAATTCTTCCTAAAAATATTACAAATATTTATGGACTTCAAATTGCAAATTATTTTGAACCTGCAAAAGAAGTTGGGGGAGATTATTATGACTATACAGTAAAAGATGATGAAAATGTATCAATTACTATAGCAGATGTAAGTGGAAAAGGAGTTCCAGCAGCATTTCTTATGGCACTAGGTCGTTCTATTTTAAAAACTCTTGAAAGACAAGGACAGAGTCCTGCTGATAATCTTAGAAATCTTAATCAAATTATTTATCCTGATATTACAGAGGATATGTTTATTACAATGCTTCATAGTAATTTTAATAATAAAACAAAAATTTTAACTTATTCAAATGCAGGTCATAATCCTCTTATTGTTTACAGAGCAAAAGAAGATAAAGTTGAACTTCATTCAGTAAAAGGTGTTGCAATAGGATTTATGCAGGGATATAATTATAAACAGGGAGAACTTAAACTTGAAAAAGGAGATATAGTTCTTTACTACACAGATGGAATTACTGAAGCTGAAAATCCAAATAAAGAGCTATTTGGATTTGAAAGACTTGAAAAGGTTATTTATGATAACAGATATAATGATGTAGATACTATAAAAGAAAATATTTTAAATGAAATTAATATTTTCAGAAGAGATTATCCTCAGGTAGATGATTTGACATTTGTGATAATAAAAAATATAGAGTGAAAAAGTTAGGAGATATATGGAAAGAAAAAAATGTGCTAATGTAGGAGGACAGGCTGTTATTGAAGGTGTTATGATGAGAAATGGCTCTCTTCTTGCAACGGCAGTGAGAAAACCAAATGGAGATATAGTTTATAAGAAAACTGTATTTTCTGATAAAAGGACAAAATTTACAAAGATACCTTTTATAAGAGGAGCTGTAGTTCTTTTTGATTCTCTTGTAATGGGAATAAAAGAACTTACTTTTTCTGCAAATCAAAGTGAAGAAAATGAAGAGGAACAGCTTTCAAATAAGGAGGCTGTAATGACAACAGTTGTTTCTCTTGCTCTAGGAATAGGACTTTTTATAGTTCTTCCATCTCTTATTGGAGGATTTATTTTTAAAGGAAACAGAATACATGCAAATCTTATGGAAGCAGTTTTAAGATTAGTATTCTTTTTGATTTATATATGGGGAATTTCATTTTCAAAAGATGTAAAAAGAGTTTTTGAGTATCATGGAGCAGAGCATAAAACAATTTATGCCTATGAAAATGGAGAGGATTTAACAGCAGACAATGCTGCAAAATATACCACTCTTCACCCAAGATGTGGGACAAGTTTTCTTTTGATAGTAATGCTTACAGCAATTATTGTTTTCAGTATTCTTGATTTCATTATTCCTGTTCCTGCAACACATCTTGGAAGAGTGGGGCTTAAAATAGCTCTTCGTGTGGGAATGATGCCTCTTATAGCTGGAATTTCTTATGAACTTCAGAGATATTCAAGCAACCATTTAGATAAATGGTGGGTAAAAATACTTGCAGCTCCAGGGCTTGCTCTTCAGAAGATTACAACAAAAGAGCCTGATAAAAGCCAGCTTGAAGTTGCTGTTGTTGCTATGAAAGCTGCTCTTGGAAGAGAGATAGATAATGCAACTGAGGTATATAAATAAAATATAAAAAAGATTAAATATTAAAATAAAATTTCTTATAAAAAATATCTGCTATTTATATTGTTTGCTTCACTAAAAATGACAAACTCGCTTTGCTCAAACATGTCATTTTTTAGCGTTCAGCTCACAGTATAAATTACGCAGATATTTTTAATATCATAAATTTTATTTAATATTTAGTTATTTAAATTAAGGAGAAAAAAGGAATGGAAAAAGAAATTTATAAAATAGAAATAAATGAAATAGGAAAGTTTTTAGAAAGACCAAATAGATTTATTTGTGAAGCAGAACTTTCTGATGGGAGAAAAGTTACAGCTCATGTTCATGATTCAGGAAGGATAAAAGAACTTTTATATAAAGGAAATACTATCTCTTTAAGGAAAGCAAAAGATATTTCAAAGAGAAAAACAGAATGGGATTTAATTTCTGCAAAGGCAGAAGATGGAGAGGATATTCTTTTAAACTCATTATTTCATAGATATATATCAGAAAACATTTTAAGAGACGGAGAAATTTCTCCTCTTGGAAAGGCAGATAGTGTAAGAGCAGAAGTGAAATATGGACACAGTAGGCTTGATTATTTAGTTGAAAAAAATGGTGAAAAAATATGGATAGAAGTAAAAGGTGTTTCACTTTCAGAGAATAAGCATGCAATTTTTCCTGATGCACCGAGCACAAGAGCTTGTAAGCATTTGGAAACACTTATGGAACTTAAGGAAAAAGGTGACAGAGCAGGAGTTCTCCTTCTTGTTTTCAGAGATTCAGATGATTTTTCTCCAAATAAAGAAACAGATCCAAAATTCTCAGAACTTTTTTATATGGCAATGGAAAAAGGAGTTGAAATTTATCCTGTTCAGCTTAAACTTAAAGAGGGAAAAATATATTATACAGATAAAGAAATAAAAATTTGTGAAGAAAAATAAAAAAAGCTGTTGTATTCTATTTTATAGGTTTACAACAGCTTCTATTTTATTATGCTTCGTATTTAGAAGTTTTTTCAATAAGTCTTGTGATGATTTTTTCCATTGCTTCATGAGCAGCATTTTTTTCTCCTGAAGCTATGTAAGGATGTCCACTGTCTCCTGCTTCAACAATGTTTGGAGTCATAGGAACTTTTCCTAAAAATTCAACATTTAAATCTTTAGCAGCTTTTTCTCCACCACCAGTTTTAAATATATCAATTCTTTCTCCACAGTGAGGGCATACAAATCCACTCATATTTTCAATAATTCCAAGAACAGGCATTCCTACCATTTGAGAGAATTTAACAGATTTTCTTGAGTCAAGTATTGCAACATCCTGAGGAGTTGTAACAATAACACTTCCGTCAAGATCTCCTAATGATTGTGCCATTGTAAGAGGTTCATCTCCTGTTCCAGGTGGAAGGTCTACAACAAGATAATCAAGTTCTCCCCATTTAATATCTCCTAAAAACTGATGAATAGCTCCCATTTTTGCAGGTCCTCTCCAAATAACAGGATCATCTGATGTAGGAAGGAAGAAACTTAGAGAAACAACTTTAAGTTTTCCATCAAGAAGAGAAAGAGGTTCAAATGAAGGCATTTTATATCCTTCTTTTCCAAGCATTAAAGCTATGTTAGGTCCGTGGATATCAGCATCCACAATTCCTACTGTATATCCTTTCATTGCAAGTCCATAAGCGATATTTGTAGACATTGTAGATTTTCCTACTCCACCTTTACCACTCATGACTACTATTTTATGTTTAATTTTTTCCATGTTGCTTTTAACCCTTAAGTCAAGATCGCTCATAGGTTTAGTTCCATGATTAGTCATAATTTTTCATCTCCTCATTTAAATATATTATTTACAAAAATAATCAAATATCATGCTTTATAATTATACTCCTGAAAAGATTTTATGTCAATGTGATGAAGTCACTTTGTTTTGGAGAAAAATAAAAGGGCTGTTACATTTTCTGCTTTATAAAAATAAAATTTTAGAATATTGAAAATATTTTTGTAATTTATGCAGTGAGTTGAACGCTGAAAAATGACACTGTCTGAGGACAAAGTCCGAGTTTGTCATTTTTAGTGAAACGAACAATATAAATAAAAAATATTTTCACAAGATAAAATTTTATTTTTATAAATTTGCAACAACCCTTTTTATTTTAATAAAAATTAACCAATAAATTCTTCAAGAGCAAATAAAAGTTCTTCTCTTTTTTCTTCAAAATTTCCAAGTTTTCTTAAATAAACTTCTTCACCAAAAAGTTTTATTTTGAAATCAAGTATTTCCTGAGCAAGATTCTTTTTATTTACTTTTCTTTTATCAAAAAGAAGAGCTCTTTTTTCAAGTTCTCCATCTATATCAATAATAAGCATGTTTTTTTTAAATTCAACTATTTCAACTTCAGATACTCTGTCCATAAATTCTCTGTATTCAAGATTTGCTTTTCTATTTTCTGCATTTATTCTTTTATTTTCAGTTCTTTGTTTTATAGCTTTTTCTTGTAAAATTCTTGTTTGTTTTCTTTTTGCTTTAATTTTTGAGTATGCTTTTCCTTTAGGTTTGTTTTTACTAATAACTTCCATAATACCTCCTCTGAGAATCCTGAAATCATATTTTATCATAAGAAATGTTTTTTAACAAGAAGATAAAGAAATAAAAGTATAAAAACTTCCTATAAAAATTAAAATATAGTATAATAAAATGAATGAATATTGAAAATTTTTAGATAAAGAGGAGGAAAAAGAAGCTGAAGTTTTATAACTATTTTCAGCTGTCTTTAATTTTAATGAATAAAGAAGTAATAATAATCGGAGCTGGACTAGCTGGAAGTGAGGCAGCATATCAGCTGGCAGAGAGAGGAATAAAAGTAAAACTTTATGAGATGAGACCTCTTAAAAGCACAGAAGCACATAAAACAGAAAATTTTGCAGAACTTGTATGCAGTAATTCTCTTGGTGGAGATCATCTTGGAAATGCTTCAGGACTTATGAAAGAAGAGCTTAGAAGAATGGGTTCTCTTCTTGTAAAGGTTGCTGATGAATGCAGAGTTCCTGCAGGACAGGCTCTTGCAGTGGACAGAGAAGGATTTTCAGGAAAGATAACAGAGATTTTAAAAAATCATTCTAATATAGAAGTTATAAATGAAGAAATAACAGAAATCCCAGAAGATAAGATGATTCTTATTGCAAGTGGGCCTCTTACATCAGAAACTCTTTCAAAAAAAATTCAGGAGCTTACTCATGCAGATTATCTATATTTTTATGATGCAGCTGCTCCTATTGTAACTCTTGAATCAATAGATATGGAAAAAGTATATTTTCAGTCTCGTTATGACAAAGGAGATGGAGAATATATAAACTGCCCTATGAATGAAGAGGAATATAAAAGATTTTATGAAAATCTTATAACAGCTGAAAGAGCTCCTCTTAAAAAATTTGAAGAGGAAAAGCTTTTTGAAGGATGTATGCCTGTTGAAAGAATAGCAGGAAGAGGAGAAAAAACTCTTCTTTTTGGACCTTTAAAACCTAAAGGGCTTACTAATCCAAGAACAGGAAAAAGAGATTATGCAGTAGTTCAGTTAAGACAAGATGATAAAGAGGGAAGATTATATAATATAGTAGGATTTCAGACAAATCTTAAATTTGGAGAACAGAAAAGAGTTTTTTCTATGATACCAGGTCTTGAAAATGCAGAGTTTATAAGATATGGAGTTATGCACAGAAATACTTTTATAAATTCTACAAAACTTCTTACTCCTATGCTTAATATGAAAGAAAATGAAAATATTTTCTTTGCAGGACAAATAACAGGAGGAGAAGGTTATGTTGCTGCTATGGCAACAGGAATGATTGCAGGAATTAATATGTACAATAAAATAATGGGACTTCCTCCTTTTATTTTAGATGACAGAAGTGCAGTAGGTTCTATGATTAAATATATAACTGAGGAAAAAGATGATTTTCAGCCTATGGGGCCAAACTTTGGAATGATAAGAGCTTTAGAAGGTCCTAAAATAAGAGATAAAAAAGAAAGATACAATAAAATTTCAAATATTGCTTTAGAATATCTTGAAGAAAAATTAAAATAAAAAGGAGAAATTATGGACTTCACTTTATTTGAAAAATATATAAAAGAGTTTCTGTTCTACTCGGAATTTAGTGAAGAAAAGAGCAGAAATACCATAATATCCATAAAAAAAGATTTAGAACAGCTCCTTGAATATCTTGCAGAAGAAAAAGACTTAGAAGATATAACAAAGATTTCTCCTATAATGATAAGAGGATTTCTTGTAAAAATGCAGAAAGATAATATAGGGAAAAGATCTTTGAGCAGGAAGCTTTCATCTGTAAAAACTTTTTTCAGATATCTTAAAAAAAATGGAATAATAAAAATAGATCCTACGCAGACAGTATCAGCTCCAAGCTTTCAGGTAGAAACACCTGATATTCTTTCTCTTGATGAAATTCAAAAATTAAGAGATATTATTGATACAAGAAAGTGCAGTGGATTAAGAGACAGACTTATAATAGAGCTTCTTTTTTCTTCAGGAATAACTTCTCAGGAACTTCTTTCTCTTGGAGAAAATGTTTTTAATCTTGAAGAAAGAGAGATGATTGTAAGCAGTGGAAAAAACAGCAGAGTTGTTTTTTTCAGTGAAACAGCCAGAGAATATTTTAAAAGATATGTAGAAGCTAAAAAAGAAAAATTTAAAGAAAGATATAATCCCGATATTCTTTTTGTAAATAACTCAGCAGGGAGAATAAGTGACCGTTCTTTAAGAAGGCTTATAGACAGATATGCAGTAGCAGCAGGTATAACAAGAGAGATAAGCCCTTATAGTTTCCGTCATACATTTGGAGCATATATGCTTTCACATGGAATGGATATATTCTTTTTAAAAGAACTTTTAGGACATCTTAATATAGAAACAACGAAGATGTATCAAGAAATTATAAAAAAACCAACGATATTAAAGAGTCTTAGAATGCTTGAAGACTAAAAATAGGAGAAAAAATGGATAAGATAAAGGCGACAACTATTGTAGCTGTAAAAAGAGGAAATGATGTAGCAATAGCTGGTGATGGTCAGGTTACTTTTGGAGATACAGTATTTAAATCAAAAGCAAAAAAAATAAGAAAGATAAAAGATTATAATGTTCTTACAGGATTTGCAGGAGGAGCAGCTGATGCTTTTGCTCTTTTTGAAAAATTTGAAGATCATTTGGAAGCTTACAAAGGAAACTTAAAAAAAGCAGCAGTTGAACTTGCAAAAGAATGGAGAAATGATAAGGCATTAAGAGTTCTTGATGCAATGCTTATTGTTGCAGATAAGGAAAACATTCTTGTTCTTTCAGGAAATGGAGATATAATTGAACCTGATGAAGATGTAACTGCAATAGGAAGTGGAGGAAGCTATGCTTATGCAGCTGCTAAAGCACTTCTTCTTCATACAGAAATGAATGCTGAAAAAATAGCAGAAGAAGCAATGAAGATAGCATCATCAATATGTATATATACAAATTCTAATATATCTGTTGAAAAAATATAAATGGAGGAATAAATGGCAAAAAAATGTATAGGATGTGGTATTGAACTGCAGGGAGAAGATAAAAATAAAAAAGGTTACCTTCCTCAGTCAGTCCTTGATGGAGACAGTAATGAACTTTATTGTCAAAGATGTTTTAAAATAAAAAATTATGGAGAATATATTCCTGTTGAAATGACAAGAGATGACTACAGACAGGAAGTAAAAAAGTCACTTCCTGAAGCTGATGTAGCAATAGCTGTTTTTGATATTATAGATTTTGAAGGTTCTTTTGATGATGAAATTTTAGATGTTTTAAGAGAGATGGATTCTATAGTTGTTGTAAACAAAATAGATCTTATTCCAGATGAAAAGCATCCTTCAGAAGTAGCAGACTGGGTGAAGGAAAGACTTGGAGAAGAAGGAATAGCTCCTCTTGATGTGGCTATAGTAAGCAGTAAAAAAGGATATGGTATAAGTGGAATTTTTAAAAAGATAAATTATTTCTATCCTAATGGAGCAAAAGCTATAGTTCTTGGTGTAACAAATGTTGGAAAATCAAGTATAATAAATAGACTTATGGGAAAAAGTGTTGCAACAGAATCAAAATACCCTGGAACAACTTTAAAAAGTTCAAAAAAATCTTTGACTAATGCAAATATTACTCTTATAGATACTCCAGGTCTTATTCCTCAAGGAAGATTTTCAGATTTAGTATGTGAAAAATGTAATCTTGATATTGTTCCTTCAGGAGAAATTTCAAGAAAAACATATAAAGAAGGAAAAGACAGAGTAATTTTTATTGGTGGAATGGTTAAAATGAAAGTTGTAAGCAATGGAGAACTTAAACCAATATTTTCTGTTTATGCTTCAAAAAATGTAACTTACCACGATACAAATCCTGAAAAAGCTGCTGAAATGGAAAAAGAAGGAAGAACAGATTTATTTTCTCCTCCTTGTGAAAAATGTGCAGATAAGTATAAAAAAGAAAAAATAGTAACAGAAAAATTTACTGTTGAGTCAGGAGAAGAACTTGTATTTAAAGGTTTAGGATGGGTTTCTGTAAAAAGAGGACCTCTTGAACTTGAAATAACTTATCCTGAAAAAGGAGAAATAATAATAAGAGAAGCTTTTATAAAACCTAAAAGATAGGTGAAAACCAAATGGAAAACAGAGAAAAAAATAAGGGAATAGCAATTATAACAGAACTTGTAATAATTATGGTGATTATTGCCCTTCTTGTTTTTTATGCAGTAATTCCAAATATAAGTGATTTAAAGTATCTTAAAAAAGCTGAGACAGTTCAGAAAGATTTAAAAGAACTGAGAATGGCCTTAGAGGAATATTATCAGCTAACAGGAAAATATCCTGAACTTAGCAGACCAGGAGCATGTGATAATTTAAGAATACTTGATTATGTTGATGAAAAAGGAAGAAAAATTTCTTTTGCAGATATATATAAAAAAAATAAAATAGCTCCTACACAGTCAGCAGAGGGAGTTTATTACAATAACAGAGTTTTTGACAATAATGATTTTAAAAAAATAAATGGACTTGCAGGCTGGAATTATGATTATACAGGACAAACAGGAGAGATTCATGCAAATCTTAAACCTAATACATATTTTCAGGGAGTTGACTGGAGTGAACAGTAAACAAGTTTTTTGCAGAAGGTTGAAATAATAAAGTTTGTCAAAATGTATAATGTATGATAAAATACTTTTTGGTGTTTAAAAAGACAATCTAATTTAATTCGGAGGAAACTAATGAAATATGACATAATTTTTCTTGGGGGAGGTCAGGCTGGAATATTTGGTGCTTATGAAGCAGCAGAAAAAAACAGTCAGCTTAAAATTCTTGTAATTGATAAGGGAAAAATGCTGAAAAATAGAGTATGCCCTAAAGAAACACTTGGAAAATGTGTAAATTGCCCTACATGTGCTATTATTTATGGAGTGAGTGGAGCAGGAGCATTTTCAGATTCAAAATTTAATATGGATTATAAAGTTGGTGGAGATGTTCATACTGTAACAGGAAAAGAGATTGTAAATCAGACAATAAAAGATGTTGTTGATGTATACAGAAAATTTGGATTTAATGAAGAACCAAGTGGACTGAAATACAATTCAACAATGGAAGAAATAAAAAGAAGATGTATTGAACATGGAATACAGCTTGTAGATACTCCTACAATGCACCTTGGAACAGATGGATCAAGAAAACTTTATACAATGCTTGTAGATCATCTATTAGCTAAAGGTGTAGAATTTGCAGTTGAGAGAGAAGCTGAAGAACTTATTATAGAAGATGGAAAAATAAAAGGAGTAAAAGTTTCTTATAAAGGTCAGATGGAAGAATATTATTCAGATAATGTTGTTCTTGGAATGGGAAGAAGCGGAGCTCATAAGGTTATGGATTTATGCCATAAATATGGAGTAAATTATCAGGACGGAGCTATTGATATTGGTGTAAGAGTAGAAATTCCTGATATCATAATGAAGGATATCAATAAAAACTTCTATGAAGCAAAAATGATTTATTATACAAAAACATATAAAGACAAGATGAGAACTTTCTGCAGCAATCCAAGTGGATTCATAGCAGCAGAAAAACATGCAGATGATGTTATCCTTGCAAATGGTCATGCATATAAAGACAAAAAATCTACAAATACAAATCTTGCTCTTCTATGTACAAAAACATTTACAAAACCTTTTGATAAGCCTTTTGAATATGCAACAGCCATTGCAAATCTTTCATCAATGCTTACAGGAGGAAAACTTCTTCTTCAATCTTATGGAGATTTAAAAGAAGGAAAGCGTTCAACAGATGAAAAACTAGAAAGATTAAATATAGTCCCAACAACAACAGATTATGTTGCAGGAGATATTTCTCTTGCTTGTCCTAAGAGAATTCTTGATAATATAATGGAATTTATTGAGGCACATGATAAGATTACTCCTGGATTTGCTTCAGCAGATCTTCTTCTTTACTTCCCTGAAATAAAATTCAGAAGTACAAGAATGGAAATAGATAAAAATATGATGACAAATATAGAAGGACTTTATGCTGCAGGAGACAGTTCAGGTTATGGAAGCGGGCTTAATATTGCTGCTGTAATGGGAATACTTGCAGTGAGACATATTCTTACTAAATATTAAAAAACTAAGGGTGCATTTATCTTAAATGCACTCTGTTTTTTTAGAAATAATAAATAAAAAAAAGGTAGAAATAAAAATAAAAAAGGTATATAATCATTTTGTAAATCGTGCAGAAGTGGCGAAATGGTAGACGCGCTGTCTTCAGGCGGCAGTAGGAATTATCCTGTGAGAGTTCAAGTCTCTTCTTCTGCACCATGATAAAAAAATAACTATTTAGGAAATTCAGATGTCAAAAGAGTATATCTGAATTTTTTTATATTAATAAAATACAAAAAAAGTATTTAAAAATTCTTGACAATTTTTATAATAAATTATATAATCAAAATATAAGAAAACCAAAATAAAAATGAATTCAAAATATATAAATTTGAATAAAATAAGGAGGAAATAATATGTCATTAATTGGAAAAAAAGTAAATGAATTTAAAACTATGTCTTACCATAACGGTGAGTTTAAACAAATAACAAGTGAAGATTTAAAAGGAAAATGGAATGTATTTGTATTCTATCCAGCAGATTTTACATTTGTATGCCCTACAGAACTTGAAGATTTAGCAGAGCATTATGATAAATTTAAAGCAGAGGGATGTGAAGTGTATTCTGTTTCTACAGATACTCATTTTGTACACAAAGCATGGCATGATACTTCAGAAAGAATAAATAAAATTAAGTTCCCTATGCTTGCAGATCCTACAGGAAAACTTTCAAGAGATTTTGAAGTTATGATTGAAGAAGAAGGATTAGCTTTAAGAGGAAGTTTTGTAATTAATCCAGAAGGTGTTATTGTTGCTTATGAAGTACATGATACTGGAATAGGAAGAGAAGCATCAGAACTTCTTAGAAAATTACAGGCTGCAAAATTTGTTGCAGAACACGGAGAAGTTTGTCCTGCTAAATGGAGACCAGGAAGCGAGACAATAAAACCTTCTATTGATTTAGTAGGTAAATTATAATTCTCTGTATATAAGGAGAGATTGCTATGGATAAGAAAATATATGATTTAATAGTTATAGGTGGAGGACCTGCAGGACTTACTGCAGGTATCTACGCTGGAAGAGCTATGCTTGATGTTCTTGTTATAGAAAAGGACAGAGCAGGAGGACAGATAAATCTTACAAGTGAAGTTGTAAACTATCCAGGAATAATAGAAACAAGTGGAGAAAAATTTGGAGAAGAATTAAAAAAACAAGCTTTAGGCTTTGGTGTTAATTTTCTTAATGATGAAGTTATTGATATGGATTTAACCAAAGAAATAAAAACTATAAAAACAAAGTCAAAAGAATATAGAGCTTTTTCAGTAGCAATAGCAACAGGAGCTTCTCCAAGAAAACTAGGATTTCCAGGAGAGGAAGAATTTACAGGAAGAGGTGTAGCTTATTGTGCAACTTGTGATGGAGAATTTTTTACAGGGCTTGATGTTTTTGTAATAGGAGCAGGTTTTGCAGCAGCAGAAGAAGCAATATTTTTAACAAAATATGCAAAAAAAGTAATTGTAATAGCAAGAGAACCTGAATTTACATGTGCAAAATCTATTGCAGAAAAAGTTCTAAAAAACCCTAAGATTGAAGTGAAATTTAATACTGAAATTTTAGAAGCATCAGGAGATGTACAGCTTAGAAAAGCACTATTTAAAAATAATATTACTGGTGAAATTTCTGAATACAAAGCAGAAGAGGGACAATCTTTTGGAATATTTGTTTTTATAGGATATGAACCTCAAAGTAAATTATTTAAAAATCATGTAGAACTTGACAGTTATGGATATATTCCTACAGATGAAAATCTTATGACTAATGTCCCAGGAGTGTATGCAGTGGGGGACATAAGACCTAAGAAATTAAAGCAGGTTGTAACTGCTGTTGCTGATGGTGCAGATGCTGCAATGAATATTGAAAAATATGTAATTGATTTAAGAGAAAAACTTAATATTAAAAAGGAAGAAAAAAAAATGTCTGAAAAAACTTCAAAAGCTCCTGAGAAGTCAGCTGAGTTTTTAAACAGCACTTTAAAGGAACAGTTGGCAGAGATAGCTTCAAAATTTGAAAATAATATTGAACTTGTTCTTTTAAAAGATTCTTCATTTGAAAAATCTTTTGAAATGGAAATTGCTATAAAAGATATAGCATCAGTATCTGAAAAAATAAAATTTTCATTATATGAAAAAGGAGAAAATCCTGAACTTGAAAAGGCTGTTAATGTAGAAAGATTTCCTACAATAGCAATTCTTGATAAAAATGGAGACTTTTCAGGAATAAAATATTCAACAGTTCCTGGAGGACATGAACTGAACTCTTTTATTCTTGCAATGTACAATGTTGCAGGGCCTGGTCAGAAACTTTCTTCAGAGACTCTTGAAAAAATTTCAGCAATAAAAAGACCTATAAATGTAAAAATTGGTGTTTCTTTAAGCTGTAGTAATTGTCCTGAGACTGTTCAGTCAGTGCAGAGAATAGCAGCAGAAAATAAGAATATACAAGTTGAAATAATAGATGTTTTAACATTTAGAGATTTTAAAGAAAAACATGAAATTATGAGTGTTCCAGCAATGGTGGTAAACGATAGGGGAATATTTTTCGGCCGTAAAAATATAGATGAAGTATTGCATTTCCTATAAATAAAAAATAATTAAAAAGGGACTGTTATAAAATCAACAGTCCCTTTTTATAATGCTTATCTAATTTTAAATCTTATAGATCCCCCAACACCTATAGATGAAGTTTTAACATCATCTGTAGAGACAGAATATTTAGCATTTAATTTAATATTTTCAGCAGGAGAAAAAGCTATTCCTAAGGCAACTCCCTGACTGTTTTCAAAATGTCCCACTCCAGCTCCTATACCTATTTCACCAGGTCTGACATCTTGAAAATCAATAGCTGTCATAGCAGCCATTAATGACATTCCTCTGTTTACTTTATTATCAAGGTTAGAAACTCTTTCATCAAGGTCTTCTAGTTTTGCTCTGTTATTCATTATTTCAGCTTCTTGAGCAGAAATTCTTTCTTCATGATCTGTAAGTGTTTGTGTGTGTACAGATGTTTGACTTTGAAGACTGGCTATATTTTTTATATTTTTTTCATTTTCTGTAATTTTCTTGCTGTTACTTGCAATAGCATCAGAATTATCAGAGATTTTTTTATTATTAGAAATATTTTTTTCACGAATTTCATTAATAGCAGTAGAATTTTTAGTAATTTTACTATTATTTTCTTCAATGTTTTTAGTATTATTAGAAATACTTACAGTATTTGAAGATATTTTATTATTGATAACACTTTCAGATTTTTGCCTGTCATCAATTTCTTTTTTTATATTTTCAGAATTTGCAGAAATAGATTTAGAGTTTTTTTCAATATTATTTTCATTTTCTTTTATGGCTTTAATGTCGTTAGAAATAAGATTAATTTTTTTTGTATTTTCTTGAATAGTGTTATTATTCTTTTGGATATTTTGAGAATTTGTAGAAATATTTGAAGTATTTGAAATAATATTTTTTTGATTGCTTTCAATTTTTATATTAATATTTTCTAATTTAGAATTAATATTATTTATATTTTCAGTAGCAGTTTTTACATTTTTTTCATGTTCTGTTACTTTAGTTTCAAGCTCTTGAGCTTTTGAATTTATATCAGTAAGAAATTCAGTATGTTTATCAATAAGATCAGAGTGACTGTTTACAACATTTTGAGTATTTGTAAGATCATTGGATAATAGTTTAGATGATGGAAAAAATATCCATTTACTTGGTTTATGTTGAGTAACTTTTGAAGATGGGCCAAGATTTTCTAGTTCAGTATCTGTTGATAATGCAGCTTGAGTGATAAAAATAAAATTTAATAGTAAAAGTAAAATTTTCTTTTTCATATATTCCTCCTTAAAAAATTGTAAGTAAAAAAATCAGATAAGTTATCTGATAAAATAAGCTATGTAAGATTATGTAAGTAGAAAATATCAAAATATTTGGTAAATTGTATAGAGTGTTTAAAAATGTTTTTTGACAGGTTTATTTTATTAAAAATTTTTAATAAAATAAACACACCAAAAAATATATTTTTCAAACAAGCTAAGTATATCAATGTTTTTTGAAAGAGTCAAATAAAAATTTAACTTAGTTAAAAAATATTAAAATCGTAGTTTTTTATGATCATTTTTTACTTTTTTCAAACAAAAAAATAGAAAGTCAAAAAATAAAACTTCAAATCTGAAAATTATTTTTTGACTTTGCTGTATTTTTTATTTTTATAAAATTTTTATGAAAGTTCTATATTTTCACTTTCCATAAATCTATCTGCTGTCATATTACAAATTGTATCAAGAATTTCAGTTCTTATAGTTCCGTTTCCACTTCCTACAGAATAATGTTCTTCAGCTTTTTCTCCTGCTATTCCCATCATAGCAACAGCAGCTGCAGCTGCTGTAAAATAATCTCTTACAGCTCCACAGGCACTTCCAACAAGAGAAGCAGTCATACATCCAGTTCCTGTAACTTTTGCAAGAATAGGAGTACCATTATTAATTTTTGCAACTCTGTGTCCATCACTTACAATGTCTTGTTTTCCAGTAACAGCAATGACAGTATCATATCTTTTAGCAAGAGCTTTTGCTATTTCAGCTCCATTTTCTAAATCTTCAGCTGAATCTACACCTCTGTTTTCAGAGTTTTGAATTCCATATATAGATTTAATTTCAGCCATATTTCCTTTTATAACTGCAAAATGTACACCTGCAAGAAGTTTTTCAACAAGCTCTTTTCTTGCTTTTGTTGCTCCTGCTCCAACAGGATCAAGAATAACAGGCTTTCCAAGTTTATTTGCAATTTGTCCTGCTTTAACAACACTTTCTCTCATTTGCTTATCCATTGTTCCTATATTAATAACAAGTGATGAAGCAAAAGAAAGAATATCTTCAAATTCCTCTTCACAAAAAGACATAAGAGGAGAAGCTCCTACTGCAAGGGTAATATTTGCACAATCGTTTATTGTAACTGTATTTGTAATATGAAAAACAATAGGTTGTTTTTCTCTTATGCTTGTAATAACATTTCCAAGCTGTTCTCTTTCAAATTCCATTTTTGCCTCCTGTATTATTTTATAAAAGAAAGTAAAGTTTTTGAAGCCTTTTCAATATCCTCTTTTCCAAGTATTTCAGATATTACAGCAACACCACAGACTCCAGTTTTCATAACTTCTTTTATATTATCAAGATGTATTCCCCCTATGGCAACACTTGGAATTTTCACACTATGAGCTATAATTTCTAAATTTTTAAGTCCAAGAGGCTCATTTATATCTTTTTTACTTCCTGTATAAAAAACAGTTCCTATTCCAAGATAATCAGCTCCTCCTGCTTCAGCTTTAAGAGCTTCCTCAACACTTCCTACAGAAACTCCTATTATTTTATCTTTTCCAAGTATTTTTCTTGCTTCTTCCAAAGATTCATCGCTTTGACCTATATGAACTCCCTCAGCATCAATTTCTTTTGCAATTTTAACATTATCATTTATGATTAAGGGAATATTATATTTTTTAGTAACTTTTTGAAGTTCTTTTGCAATTTCAAGAAACTTTTCATCATTTATAAATTTTTCTCTCAGCTGAATAACAGTTGCTCCTCCTTTTATACTGTCTTCAACAGCTTTATAAAGATTTCTGTTTCCAAGAATATCTCTGTCAGTAACAAGATAAAGAGAGTAATCTATCTTATTCATATTTGACTCCAGCTTTCTTATATAAGTCTACAAAATGTCCTACAGGACCTACTCCATGTCCTATAGGGAAAGAATTTCTGATAGCTTCAGTGATATATTCTTTTCCTAATCTTACAGCTTCTTCAACAGAGTGTCCTTTTCCTATAAGAGAAGCAATAGTTGATGAAAGTGTGCATCCTGTTCCATGTGTATTTTTAGTGTCAATTCTTACACCAGGGAATTTAACAACTTTTCCGTCAGCAAGAAGAAGAACATCAGTACAGTTATCAAGTCTGTGTCCACCTTTCATAAGAACATTTTTAGCTCCAAGTTTTTGAATTCTTTTTGAAGCTTCTATCATATCATCTTCATTTTTGATTTCCATTCCTGCAAGAATTTCTCCTTCAGGTATATTTGGAGTTACAAGTTCTCCAAGAGAGATAAACTTTTTAAGTTCTTCAATAGCCTCATCTTTTAATAATTTATATTCACTTTTTGAAACCATTACAGGATCAATAACAATATTTTTAGCATTATATTTTTTAAGAGCCTCTCCAATAGTTCTTATTATTTCACTGCTTGAAAGCATCCCAATTTTAACACTGTCAACTTCTATATCTTCAAATATTACTTTTATTTGTTGTTCTATTATATCTTTTGAGATTTCCTGAACTCCGAAAACTCCCATAGTATTTTGAGCAGTTACAGCTGTAATAACACTCATACCGTATACTCCCATTGCACTCATTGCTTTTAAGTCTGCTTGTATTCCTGCTCCTCCACAAGAATCAGAACCAGCTATAGTCAAAACTTTTTTCATCTTATCCTCCTTGCAACAATAAATAGATTTTTCACTTCTTTAAAGATATTTTATCATGTTTTTGAAAAAAATATTAAATATTTGTAAAATAAAAGAATAAATCTTTAATAAATTTTTTTACTATGATAATATATTTTAGAAGATATATTTTCAAAGAAGGGTGATGTTATATGGTAAGATTTGGGATTATAGGTACAAACTGGATAAGTGGAGATTTTACAGAAGCAATAAGGGTAACAGAAGGTGCTGAAGTAAAAGCAGTTTATTCAAGAAAAAGGGAGACAGCTGAAGAATTTGTAAAAAAGTATAATATAGAAAACTGTAGAATATTTACAGATCTGGAGAAAATGGCAGAATCAGAAGAGATAGATGCTGTTTATGTAGGATCACCTAATTCACTTCATAGCAGTCAGTCAATTTTATGTTTAAAAAATAAAAAACATGTTATTTGTGAAAAACCTATAGCAACAAAAGTTGAAGATTTTGATAAGATGACAGCTATTGCAGAAGAAAATAATGTAACATTAATGGAGGCAATGAAAACAACTTTTCTTCCAAACATTCAAGCAGTGAGAGAGAATATAGAAAGAATTGGAGATATAAGAAATATAACTGCAAATTTCTGTCAATATTCTTCAAGATATGACCTTTTGAAAAAAGGAGAAGTGACAAATGTTTTTAATCCTGAATTTGATGGGGGATCAGCTTTTGATATAGGAGTGTATCCACTTTATTTTGTTCTGTCACTTTTTGGAATTCCAAAATCATATACAGGAAGTAATATTTTTTTAAGTTCTGGGGTTGATGGAGCAGGTAATATAATTTTAAATTATGGAGATAAAATAGCTTCAGTTATTTATTCAAAAATAACTGAAACTAATATTCCAAGTGAAATTTTAGGAGAAAAAGGAAGTATTGTTATAAATCACATTTCAACTGCTGATAAAGTTGAAATTATTATGAGAAATGGAGAGAGAGAAGATATCTCATGTGTTCAGGAAAAAAATCAGATGATTTATGAGCTTAAAGAATTTATTTCTCTAATAAAAAAAGGAGAAATAGAATCTAAAATAAATAGTTTTGAGCTTTCAAGAAAGTTAGTTGAAATTTTGTCTTATGTAAGAAAAATATAATTTGACTAGAGTATGAAAGTTTATGTATACTAAAAATAGAATAGAAGTTTTTACGGTTCATGAAAATGATTAATAGGGAAGATGAGTGTAATTCTCACACGGTCCCGCCACTGTAAGAATGATGAAAGCAGCATATTACCACTAAAGATTTTTCTTTGGGAAGGGCTGTAAGTAAGATGAATTTAAGTCAGGAGACCTGCCGTATAAAACCTTTTACAACCTGCGAGGACGGGGAGTATTTATTATTCAGATTATAAAAGTCCTTCTTTTTGTATTGGAAGGATTTTTTTTATTATTGTTCATAATATATTAGCAGAAATGAGGAAATTTTTATGAAAAAAAATAAAAATATAATGATACTTGGAACATCTTCAGGAGCTGGAAAAAGTATTACAGCAGCAGGACTTTGCAGAGTTTTTTATAAAGATGGCTGGAAGGTAACTCCTTTTAAAGCACAGAATATGGCTCTTAATTCATATGTTACAAAAGATGGATTGGAAATAGGGCGTTCTCAGGGAGTTCAGGCAGCTGCATGTAAAATTGAGCCTGAAGGATATATGAATCCTCTTCTGCTTAAACCTTGTGGAAATAATCAGATTCAGATAATTTTAAATGGAAAGCCTGTGGGAAATATGAGTGGATATGATTTTTCAAAAGAAAAACCAAAGTATAAAGAGCATATTTTAAAAGCTTATAAAAAAACAGAAAAATTTGATATCTGTGTTCTTGAAGGAGCAGGAAGTCCTGTTGAAATAAATATTAAAGAAAATGATTTAGTAAATATGGGAATGGCTGAAATGGCAGATGCTCCTGTAATTCTTGTAGCCGATATAGACAGAGGAGGAGTTTTTGCTTCTGTTGTGGGAACAATGGTTCTTCTTGAGCCTCATGAAAGAGAGAGAGTAAAAGGAATTATTATAAATAAATTCAGAGGAAGAAAAGATATGCTTCTGTCAGGAATAAAAAAACTTGAGGAGATAATAAAAGTTCCAGTTCTTGGTATAATTCCTTATTTTGATGTTGATATTGAAGATGAAGACAGAGTTACAGAAAGATTAAGAAAAGAAAAAGGAAAAGCAATAAATGTTGCTGTTATAAACTTAAATCATCTTTCAAATTTTACAGATACAGATCCTTTAAAAAAACAAGAAGATGTAGGGGTATTATATACAGATAATCCTTATGAACTTGATGATGCAGATATAATAATTATTCCTGGTTCTAAAAATACTATAAGTGATATGGAGTTTATAAGAGAAAAAGGAATAGATAAAAAAATTAAAGAGCTCCATAAAAAAGGAAGAATAATAATAGGGATTTGTGGTGGATTTCAAATTCTTGGAAAAGAATTGTGTGATAAAGATGGAGTTGAAGGAAATCCAAGAACAGTAAAGGGGATAGGTCTTTTTGATATGACTACAGTTTTTTCAGAAGGAAAAACAACAACTCAATATAGAGGAAAACTGAAAAATACAGAAGGAATTTTACAAGGAATGGATGGCTGTGAAGTTTGTGGATATGAAATTCATCAGGGGATAAGTTTTTCTGAAACAGAAAAATCTCTTACAGATGATAAGTTAATAAAAGCTATAGTAAAAGAAAATGTATTTGGAACATATATACATGGAATTTTTGAAAATAATTGCATTACAGAAAGAATTCTTAATATAGTGAGAGAGAAAAAAGGAATGTCTTATAAATTTTTAAAAGAAAGTTATGAAGAATACAGAGAAAAACAATTTGATAAACTTGAAAAAATAATGAGAGAAAATATTGATATTGAAAAAATTTATGAGATTATATTTAAAAAATAAAGTAAGTAATATTAAATTTAGTGAAAGAATGTGATTTTATGGATTTTGTAATAAAATATTTAATAGCTTATATTTTTGATTTAATTTTTGGAGATCCAGAATGGTTTCCTCATCCAGTTAGATTTATAGGGAAATTTATAAATTTTCTTGAAAAACATCTTTATAATTTAAAAAATAAAACTTTCTGGGGGGGAGTGACAGCTTTTTTAGTAATATCAGTTTCTGTATTAATTTCATATTTTTTAGCTGGGATATCTAAATATGTTGAAATATTTTTTCTTTACACTACTCTTGCTGGAAAATGTCTTGCTGATGAAGGAATAAGAGTATATAAAATTTTAAAATCAGGGGATTTAGAAGATGCTAAGAAAAAGCTCTCTTATCTTGTAAGCCGTGATACAGAAAAAATGGATAATAGACAGATAATAAGAAGTATTCTTGAAACATTCAGTGAAAACTCAGTTGATGGAATAATTTCTCCTATGTTTTTTGCTTTTGCAGGAAGTTTTTTTACAGTGAAAGGAGTTTCACTTGCTCTTCCTTTTGCTATGGGATATAAAGCGATAAATACTCTTGATTCTATGCTTGGTTATAAAAATGAAAGATACATAAATTTTGGAACTGTATCAGCAAAAATTGATGATATAGCAAATTTTATTCCTGCAAGAATAGCTGGTGCTTTTCTTATACCAACAGCAGCTTTTTTTACAGGATTTAACTGGAAAGAATCTTTTAAGATTTTTTTAAGAGATAGACATAATCATGCAAGTCCTAATTCAGCTCATGGAGAATCAGCTTTTGCAGGAGCTTTAGGAGTTCAGTTTGGAGGAAAAACAAAATATTTTGGAGTAGTTTATGATAAGCCAACAATAGGGGATAAGATAAAAGATTTTGAACTTAATGATATTTTAAGAGGAAGAAAACTTTTATATGGAACTTCTGCTATTGGAATAATATTTTTTTCATTATTAAGAATTGTTATATAAAATATTTCAATAATCTTTGTTTAATAGATGGAGGAAAACTGTGGAAATTCATGGAGGAAATATATATAAATTGCAGAGAGAGGGAAGAAAAGATATACTTGATTACAGCTCAAATATTAATCCTCTCGGAGTTCCTGAAAGTTTAAAAAAGGCTGTATCAGAAAATTTTTCACTTTTAGAAAGATATCCTGATATAGATTATACAGAATTAAGAGAAAAGATAGGAAAGTATAATAATATACCTGCTGAAAATATTATTGTAGGAAATGGTGCAACAGAAGTCCTTTTTCTTTATATGAAAGCTTTAAAGCCTAAAAAAGTTTTAATTGCAGCTCCAACATTTGCAGAATATGAAAGAGCTTTAAAAAATATTGATTGTATAATTGATTTTTTTCAAATGAAAGAGGAAAATAATTTTGTTTTAGATAAAGAAAATTTTATGAAAAAAGCAGCTGAATATGATTTAGCTGTTATTTGTAATCCAAATAATCCAACAGGAAAATTTATTTTAAAAGAAAATATATTTGAAATAAATGAATATCTTGAAAAATCAAATACAAAACTTTTTATAGATGAATGTTTTATAGAATTTATAAAAGGTTGGGAAGATAAAACAGCTGCAGGGTTTAAGTCTGAAAATATTTTTATACTGAGAGCTCTTACAAAATTTTTTGCTCTTCCTGGATTAAGACTAGGATACGGGATAGTTTTTAATAAAAAAATAAGAGAGGAAATAAATAATATAAGAGAACCATGGAGTGTAAATGCTTTTGCAGACCTAGCAGGAAAAGTTATTTTAAACGATGAAGAGTATATAAAAAATACTGAAAAATGGATTGCAGAAGAAAGAGAGTGGTTTACAAAAGAATTAAAAAAATTTGAAAATAATAAAATAATAAAAGTTTATGAGACAGAAACAAATTTTATTTTAATAAAGTTATATAATAAAACAGCAGAAGAATTTAAAAATATGATGACTGAAAAAAATATACTTGTCCGTAATGCTTCAAATTTTAAATTTCTTGATAAAAGTTTTGTAAGACTAGCAATAAAAGACAGAGATAAAAATGAAAAAGTAATAAAAGCTATGAAAGAGGTTTTAAAATGAGAGGATTTCTTATTGCAGGAACAAATAGTGGAATAGGGAAAACAACAGTTTCAATGGGGCTTATGGCATGTTTTGAAAATGTTTCTCCTTTTAAAACAGGACCTGATTATATAGATGGAAAATTTCATGAATATGTTACAGGAAATAAAAGTTATAATCTTGATTACTTTTTAATGGGAGAAGATGGAATAAGAGAAAGCTTTTTAAAACATACAGAAAATTTTGCTATAGTTGAGGGAGTGATGGGACTTTATGATGGAATGGATAACTCTCTTGATAATGGAAGTTCTGCTCATACAGCAAGAATATTAAGTCTTCCTGTTATTCTTGTTGTAGATGGAAAAGGAAAAAGCACAAGTATTGCAGCCCAGGTTATGGGATATGTAAATTTTGACAGAAGAGTTAATGTAGCAGGAGTAATTATAAACAGAATTTCAAGTGAGAAAACTTATAAAATTTTAAAGGAAGCTGTAGAAAGATATTGTAATACAAAATGTTTTGGTTATATTCCTGAGCTTAAAGAAGTCTCTGTTTCAAGCAGACACCTTGGGCTTATGCAAGCTCATGAAGTAAAAGATTTGAAAGAGAAGATAGAATTTTTAAAAAATGAAATAAAAAAGACTGTTGATATTCAAGGGATTTATAAAGTTTCAGAATTTATTCCAAATTATTCTTTAAAAAATTTATTTTTTTATAATAAAAATAAATATAAAGGACTTAGAATAGGAATTGCAAAAGACAGTGCTTTTTCATTTTATTATAATGATAATATAGAATTTCTTCAAAATACAGGAGCAGAAATAGTATATTTTTCTCCTTTAATGGATAAAAAAATTCCTGAAAATATTAATATGCTCTATTTTGGAGGGGGCTATCCTGAAATTTATTCTGAAGAACTTTCAAAGAATATTTCAATGATAAATTCAGTGAAGGATTTTTATAATAAAGGAGGAGTTATTTATGGCGAATGTGGAGGATTTATATATCTTTCAGATAAACTTATAACTTTTTCTGGAAAAGAATATTCTTTTGTAGGTCTTACAGGAAATATAATTGAAATGAGAGAAAAATTAGATATAGCTAGATTTGGATATATAAATATAGAATATAAAGAGAATATATATGGAAGAGGGCATGAATTTCATTATTCAAAAATAAAAAAAGAGGGAGAGGAAAGAAAAGAATTTAAAATAGAAAAACCTAATGGAAGAAAATGGGAATGTGGTTTTTCTTCAAAAAATCTTTTGTGTGGTTATCCTCATATTCATTTTTTTAAAAGCAGTGGTATAATTTTTGACCTTATGGACAGAGCATTGAAAAACAAGGAGAAGATGTAATGGGAGATTATATAAAAAAGCCTGAAGATATAGAAAAAAGAAGTTTTGAGATAATAACAGAGGAACTTGGAAAAAAATCAGAAAAATTTACAAATCAGGAACTTCCAATAGTAAAAAGAGTTATTCATACAACAGCAGATTTTGAATATGCTGATCTTATTGAATTTATAAATAATCCTGTAAAATTTGGTGCAGGAGCACTTTCAAAAGGGTGTAAAATTTACTGTGATACAAATATGATAGTAAATGGACTTAGTAAAATAATTTTAAAAAAATATAACTGTGTTCCTTATTCTCTTGTAAGTGATGAAAAAGTTGCAGAGGAAGCTAAAAAAAGAGGAATTACAAGATCAATAGTTGGAATGGAACATGCAGGAAAAGATAAGGAAACTAAAATCTTTCTTATAGGAAATGCTCCTACAGCTCTTTATAAATTAAAAGAAATGATTGAAAAAAAAGAAATAGAAAAACCCTCTCTTGTAGTAGGAGTTCCAGTAGGATTTGTAGGTGCTAAAGAGTCAAAAGAAGTATTTAAAAATACAGGAGTCCCTTATATTACAGTAAATGGCAGAAAGGGAGGAAGTACAGTTGCAGTATCTATACTTCATGGGATTTTGTATCAGATTTATAAGAGAGAGGGATTTTAGTGAAAAAATTAAAATCAGGTTATACTACAGGAGCATGTGCTACTGCCTGTGTAAAAGCTGCTCTTTTGGCTGTCCTTGATAATAAAAATATAGAAACAGCAGAAATAGAAGCCTTAAATGGAGAAACTTTAAAGATTCCTATAAAAAAAGTAAAAAAAAGAAAAAATTCAGCTACTGCAGTTGTAGAGAAATATTCAGGTGATGATCCTGATGTTACAAATGGAATAAATATTTGTGTAAAAATTAAAATACTTGAAAAAAATAGAGAATTTCCTCAAATAAAAAAAGGATATTATTTTAATAATATTTTAATTTATGGGGGATATGGAGTAGGAGTTGCCACTAAAAAAGGACTTCAATGTCCTGTAGGAAAATCAGCTATAAATCCTGGTCCTCTTAAGATGATAGAAAATACTGCTGTAGAAATAATTCAGGAAAGAAATATTAGAGCAGAAATAATAATATATATCCCTTCAGGAAAAGAAAAAGCAAAAAAAACTTTTAATGAAAAATTAGGAGTTATAGGTGGACTTTCTGTTTTAGGTTCAACTGGAATATTAAATCCTATGAGTGAAGAAGCTCTTAAAAATTCTCTTTATACAGAACTTAAAGTTTTAAAGGAAAATAGAGGTGGAGATTTTGTAATTTTTTCTTTTGGAAATCATGGAAAAAAATATTGTGAAGAACATGGACTTAATACAGAAAGAATAATTGTGATGAGCAATTATGTTGGTTTTATGCTTGAGAGTGCAGCAGAGTTGGGATTTAAAAAGATTTTTCTTGTAGGACATATAGGAAAGGCAGTTAAAATTGCAGGAGGAATATATAATACTCACAGCAGAACAGCAGATTGCCGTATGGAAATTATGGGAGCAAATGCTTTTCTTATAGGAGAAAGTTATGAGAATATAATGAAAATTTTAAAATCAAATACAGTTGAAGAAGCTTGTGAATATGTAGAGAAAAAAGAGCTTTTTAATTTGATAGCAGATAAGGCAGCACAAAAATCAAAAGAATATGTAAGAGATGAAAAAATAGAGTGTGAAGTCATGCTTTTTGCTTTCAGTGGAAAAGAACTTGGACACAGTAAAGGATTTTATAGACTTTTAAATGAGGTGCAGAAAAGTGAAGAAGATTAATGTTGTAGGTCTTGGAACTGGGAATATAGATTATCTTACAGGAGCAGGAATAAAATGTATAAAGTCTGCTGATATAGTTATAGGAGGAGAGAGACAGCTTGAAGATATATCTTCACTTTTAAATTTATCACAAGAAAAATATATTTTAAAAAAACTTTCAGATACAGTGGAATATGTACAGGAAAAAATATCTGAAAAAGAAATAACTGTAGTAGTTTCAGGGGATACAGGATTTTACAGTTTTTTGAATTATCTTAAAAAGACAGTCCATAACGGAGTTTTTAATGTAGTTCCAGGTATATCATCTTTTCAGTATCTTTTTGCTAAATTGGGAGAGACTTGGGAACAATATAATTTATACAGTGTTCATGGAAGAGAGATTGATATTCCAGAAGCTTTAAAAAACAGTACTGCAGGTATTATTCTGCTTACAGATGATAAAAATTCTCCTTATTATATAGGAAGGATTTTGATAAAAAATAATTTTTCAAATATAAAAATGATAGTTGGGGAAAGGCTTTCGTATCCTGATGAAAAAATAACAGAATTTTATGCAAGAGATATTGAGGAGCATAAAAGAGATTATAAAATGAATGTGCTTATTTTAAAAAAGGAGAAATAATGGGGCATATAGCAGATAAAGAATTTATAAGAGGGGAAGTTCCCATGACAAAACAAGAAATAAGAGCTGTGTCTGTAGCAAAGTTAAGATTAGAAAAAGATTCAGTTCTTATTGATGTGGGAGCTGGAACGGGATCAGTTGGAATAGAGGCAGCTACATATATTTCTTCAGGAAAAGTCTATGCCATAGAGAAAAAATCTGAAGGAATAGAACTCATAAAAGAAAACATAAAGAAATTTAGTATAAAAAATTTGGAAGTAATACAAGGTACAGCTCCTGATGACTTGAGTATCAAAAAATTTAACAGAATGTTTGTGGGAGGTTCATCTGGAAGACTTGATTCAATAGTTGAATATTTTATAAAATATTCTGATGAAAAAAGTATTATTGTTATTAATGCTATAACTTTGGAAACTATTTCAGAAATAAAAAATATATTTGAAAAATATAAAATAACAAACAGTGAAATTATAAATATGAGTGTAGCCAGAGGGAAAAAAATAGGAAATTATACAATGATGTATGGAGAGAATCCAATTTACATAGTAACAGGAGAAAAAGGAGATTTTAATGAGTAAATTTTATGGAATAGGAGTTGGAGTAGGAGATCCTGAAATGATAACTATAAAAGCAGTGAATGCTTTAAAAGAATTAGATATAGTAATAGTTCCTGATGCAGGAAGAGATTTTGAAAGTACAGCCTATTCAATAGCTAAAAATTATCTTAAAGAGAACTGCACAATTATTAATATGGAATTTTCAATGAATCCAGATATAAAGAAAAGGCAGGAAGAAAGAATTAAAAACAGTAAAATTGTTGAAGAATATTTAGATACAGGAAAGAATGTAGGATTCTTAACAATAGGAGATCCTATGACTTTCAGTACTTATGTATATCTTCTTGAAAATATTTCAGATTTTCATGAAGTTGAAACAATAGCTGGAATTTCTTCCTTTGCTGATATGAGTTCAAGATTTAATCTCCCTCTTGTAATGGGAAATGAAACTTTAAAAGTTGTTCCTCTTCATAAAAAGTGTGATATAAAAAAAGAAATAGAAAGTGCAGATAATATTGTTTTTATGAAAGTGGCTCTTAAATTTAGAGAACTTAAAGAAGCTATAAGAGAAACAGGAAATATGAACAATGTTTTAATGGTATCTGAATCAGGAAAAGAAAGTCAAAAAATTTATTTTAATCTTGATGAAGTTGACAGTGAAAATGTACCATATTTTTCTACAATGATTTTAAAAAAAGGAGGAGTGGAAAAATGGAAAAAGTTTATTTCATAGGTGCTGGCCCTGGAGATCCAGAACTTATTACAGTAAAAGGGCAGAGAATTATAAAAGATGCAGATGTTATAATATATGCAGGTTCTCTTGTGCCTAAAGAAGTAATAGACTGTCACAAAGAGGGAGCTGAAGTTTATAACAGTGCTGTTTTAAATCTTGAAGAAGTTATGGATATAATGATAACTGCAGCAAAAAATAATAAAAAAATAGCAAGAGTACATACAGGAGATCCTGCTATATTTGGAGCTCATAGGGAACAAATGGATATTCTTGATGAAAATGGAATAGAATACGAAGTTATACCAGGAGTAAGTTCATTTCTTGCAGCAGCTGCAGCAGTAAAAAAAGAGTTTACTCTTCCAGATGTAAGTCAGACAGTAATATGTACGAGACTTGAAGGAAGAACTCCTGTTCCTGAAACAGAAAGCCTTGAAAGCCTTGCTTCACATAAAGCATCAATGGCAATATTTTTATCAGTGCAGATGATAGATGAAGTTGTAAAAAAACTTCTGGTTCATTATTCTCCAGATACTCCAATTGCTGTTGTTCAGAGAGCAACATGGGAAGATGAAAAAATATTAATGGGAACTCTTGCAAACATAAGTGAAAAAGTAAAGGAAGAGGGAATAAATAAAACAGCACAAATTCTTGTAGGCCGTTTCCTAGAAGAGAAATCAAACTATTCAAAATCAAAACTTTATGATAAATATTTTACTCACGAATATAGAACAGGGATAAAAAAATAATAAAGGCAGGAAGATTATGAAACTTGCAGTTATAACAGTTACAAATAAAGGTATAGACAGAGCTTTTTCAATAAAATCAAAGATAGAATGTGATATTTTTACAATTTCTAAATTTATGAGAGAAGGAACTTTTTTGATTGAGGGAAGGTTGCAGGAATTTTATGGAAAAATAATTTTAAAATATAATACATTTCTTTTTATAACTGCAGCAGGAATAGCAGTGAGAACCATAGCTCCTTTCATAAAATCAAAAGATGTAGATCCAGCAGTATTGAGTATGGATGAAGAGGGAAATTTTATAATTTCACTTCTTTCAGGACATCTTGGAGGAGCAAATGAAGCAGCTGTTATTTTATCTGAAATTACAGATTCTATACCAGTAATTTCAACAGCTTCAGATGTATCTGGAAAAATAGCAGCAGATACAATAGCTTTAAAAATAAATGGAAAACTTGAAAGTCTTGAATCAGCTAAAAAAGTTACAAGCCTTATTGTAGCAGGAAAAAAAGTAGATATAAAAATTCCTGAAAACATGGAAGGTGAAAATCCTGAAGGAGTAATAATAATTTCAAATAGAAAAAATATAGAAATTTCTCATATTATTCCAAGAAATATTGTGATAGGAATAGGATGTAGAAGAGAAAAAGAGGGAATAAAAATAATAGAAGCTATTAGAAATTCCCTTGAAAAATATAATCTTTCAGAAGAAAGTATCAGAATATTTACAACTGCAGATGTAAAAAAAGATGAGAAAGGAATACATGAGGCAGCAGATTTTTTTAAAAGAAAAGTTGAAATAATTTCCTGTGAAGAAATAAAGAAAATAGAAAAAAATTTTGAGCAGTCTGAATTTGTAAAGAAAACAATAGGAGTAGGAGCAGTTTCAGCTCCATGTGCTTTTATAACTGGAAAAGGAAAAGGAAAATTTTTAGCTGAAAAACTTAAATATGATGGAATAACTATTTCTATTTTTGAAGAGGAGACAAAAAAGAATGGATAAAAAAGGAAAAATTTATGTTGTTGGTATAGGGCCTGGAAATAAAGAAAATATGACTTTTAAGGCTTATAATACAATAAAAGAATCAGATATAATAATAGGGCATAAAACTTATATTGCTCTTGTAGAAAAAATATTTCCAGATAAGAAAACAGTAAAATCTGCAATGAAAAAGGAGGTGGAAAGATGTGAAGAAACTTTAAAACTTGCAGAAGAAGGAAATGTTGTAGCCCTTATTAGTTCAGGAGATGCAGGAGTATATGGAATGGCAGGAATAATGCTTGAAGTTGCAGGAGATTCAAATATTGATGTGGAAATTATTCCAGGAGTGACATCTTCAAATGCTTCAGCTTCAGTTGCAGGAGCTCCACTTATGCATGATTATGTTACAATATCTTTAAGTAATCTTCTTACAGACTGGGAACTTATAAAAAAGAGAGTGGCTCTTGCTTCAGAAGGAGATTTTGTAATTTCTCTTTATAATCCAAGAAGTAACGGAAGACCTGAGCTTATAAATGAAGCTACAGAAATTATGCTTAAATATAAAAGCAAAAACACTCCTGTTGCTATTGTAAGAAATACTGGACGGGACGGAGAAAGCTGTGACATTACAACACTTGAAAAAATGCTAGATTTTGAAATAAATATGTTTACCACAGTTATAATCGGAAATTCAAAAACTTTTATAAAAAATGGAAAAATGATAACACCGAGAGGATATAAGGTAGATTAAGATGGATTGGATAATAGGCGGGACAAAAGACTCAAGAGATTTTATAAATATTTTATCAGAAGATAAAAATATAGATTTAAAAAATATTATTCTTACTACAGCAAGTGATTATGGAAAAAAACTTGCAGAAGAAAGTGGGGTATATGCAATGTCCCTGCCTATGAATGAAGAACAGATGAAAATATTTATTTCTGAATACAGCATAAAAAGAATTTTTGATTTAAGCCACCCTTATGCACAGGAGGTATCTCTAAATGCAATGAGGGCAGCAGAAAGCCAGAAAATAGAATATTTTCGTTTTGAAAGAGAAAACCTTGGATATAAAAATAGTATAGACTTTACTTCAGCAGAGGAAATGGCAAGGTTTATTGAAAAACTTGAAGGAAATATTCTTGTTACTTTAGGAAGTAATAATATTCATGAATTTAAAAATTTAAAAAATCTTGAAAATATATATTTCAGGATTCTGCCTGTTTCTGAATCTATAGAAAAAGCAGAAAAAGCAGGAATAAAAGCAAAAAATATAATTGGAATTCAAGGGCCTTTTTCAAAAGAATTTAATAAGGCAATTTATAAAAATTATAATATAAAATATGTGGTTACAAAAGAGAGCGGAGCAACAGGAGGAGAAGCTGAAAAAATGGAAGCAGCTTATGAAATGGGAGTTGTTCCTTTAGTTCTTAAAAGACCAAAAATACAATATACATGGGTTACATGTGAAATGAAAAAAATAAGAGAAAAGTTTAAGGAAGGATATTAAATGTTAAGAAATAAAATAGTAATAGGTACAAGAGGAAGTATACTTGCAATGGCTCAGACAGAGCTTGTAGTTGAGATGCTTAAAGAAAAATTTCCTCAAATGATATTTGAAATAAAAGTAATAGTAACTACAGGGGATAAAGATATGAGAACAAACTGGGGAGATAAAAGTGTATCTCTAAAAAGTTTTTTCACTAAAGAGATAGAGAAAGAACTTTTAGAAAAAGATATAGATCTTGCAGTTCACTCAATGAAAGATATGCCTGCTGTAAGTCCTGAAGGGTTAATTTGTGGAGCAATTCCAATAAGAGAGGATAACAGAGATGTTTTTGTTTCAAGAACAGGAAAAAAACTTATGGATCTTCCTGAAAATCCTGTAATAGGAACAAGTTCTTTAAGAAGAGCTGTTTCAATTAAAGATTTAAGACCAGATGCAGAAATAAAACCTATAAGAGGAAATATTCATACAAGATTAAATAAACTTGAAACAGAAGGATTTGATGGAATAGTTCTTGCAGCAGCAGGACTTATAAGAGTTGGACTTCAGGACAGAATAACACAATTTTTTTCAAAAGATGAAGTTATGCCTGCTCCTGCTCAGGGAGCTCTTTGTGTTCAGTGCAGAGAGGACGATAAGGAAATTTTAGAAATGCTTGAAAAAATAGTAGATAAAGATACAACAGAAGTAATAGCAGTTGAAAGAGAATTTTCAAGAATTTTTGATGGAGGCTGTCATACTCCTATGGGATGTGCAGCAGAAATTGTAGGAGATGAAATAATAATAAAAGGAATTTATTATAACGGAGAGAAATTATATAGAGGAACACACAGAGGAAAAAGAGAAAAAGGAATCATTCTGGCAGATGAACTGGCAGATAAAATCAGAGGGAATATAAATGGATAAAAACACAAAAGGAAAAGTTTATGTTGTAGGAGCAGGATGCGGAGATTTTGAACTTCTTACACTTAAAGGAAAAAGATGTATAGAAGAAGCTGATTGTATCATCTACGACAGACTTATAAATAAAAGAATATTAAATTTTGCCGGAAAAAGAACAGAATTTATATATCTTGGTAAAGAGAACACAGAGGGCGGACTTATTCAGTCTGAAATTAACGATAAGATTGTTGAAAAGGCTCTTGAGGGAAAAACAGTAGTAAGGCTTAAAGGAGGAGACCCTTTTGTTTTCGGAAGAGGGGGAGAAGAGATAGAGAAAATAGCAGAAAATAATATTCCTTTTGAAATAGTTCCAGGAATAACTTCTGCAGTGGCTGTACCTGAATATGCAGGAATCCCTGTTACACATAGAGGAATTTCTAAATCTTTTCATGTATTTACAGGAATGACAGCAAAAGATAATAAGTTTCATGATTTTGAACCAATTGCAAAACTTGATGGAACACTTATTTTCCTAATGGGAATGAAAAATTTAAATCTTATAACAAAAGAACTTATAAAATATGGGAAAAATCCTAAAACACCAGCTGCTGTAATTGAGAAGGGGACAACTGGAAAACAGAGAGTAATAACTGGAACTCTTGAAAATATTTTTGATATAGCAGAAAAAGAGAAAGCAGTTTCTCCAGCAGTGATTGTAATAGGGGATGTTGTTTCAAAGAGAGAAGAATTTAAATGGTTTGAAAAAAAAGATCTTTTTGGAAAAAATATACTTGTTACAAGAGACACTACACAGGGAGAGGTATTTTGCCGTGAAATTGAAAAATCAGGGGGAAATGCAGAACTTTTATCTTTTCTAAAGATTCAGGACAAAATGATGAATTTTGATTATTCAGTTTTAAAAAATTATCAGGCAGTTCTTTTTAATTCTCCTAATGGGGTAAGATTTTTCTTTGAGCATATTTTAGATATGAGAGTTTTAGGAAATATAAAAATAGGAGCAGTTGGGGCAAAAACAAAAGAAGAACTTGAAAAATTTAAAATTAATCCTGATGTGATGCCTGAAAAATATCTTACAGCAGATCTTGCTGAAGAAATTTTAAAAATCACAGAGCCAAATGACAGAATTCTTATTATAACATCAGACATATCTCCATGTGATGACATTGAATGGAGCAAAAAATATAACAGAAGATTTGAAAAATTTGTTGGATACAATACAACTTTTAATTTAAAGTCTAAAAAAGAAGTGGAAAAGATTTTAGAAAATGTTGAATATATAACTTTTTTAAGCTCTTCAGCTGTAAAATCTTTTGTAACTAGTTTGGAAAATGACATTTCGTGCGTAAAAAACCTAAAAGTTATATCTATCGGACCATCAACAAGCAAAACTTTAAAAAATTTTAAAATCAATATCTTTTCAGAAGCTATTGATTATACAGCAGATGGAGTGATTAGTATTTTACGAAAAGAATAAATTTGTGAAAAGTACTTGAAAATTTTCTCTAAAAAAAGTATACTCTGATTGAAAACAAAATAGTTTTTATGAATAAAAACGGTTTTAAGTAGGAGGAATGTAAAATGGAAAGAGTAACATTTGATATGATTAAGGAAGCTGCAGAAACCATAAAAGGGTCAGTAAAAAGAACTCAAATAATAGAATGCCCTACTATGGAAAAATTAACAGGAAATAAAGTTTTCTTTAAATTAGAAAACTTACAAAAAACTGGATCTTTCAAAGTAAGAGGAGCTTTAAATAAAATTATGCACCTTACTGAAGAAGAAAAAGCAAGAGGAGTTATTGCATCTTCAGCTGGTAACCACGCTCAAGGAGTTGCACTTGGAGCGACAAATCTTGGAATAAAATCAACAATTGTAATGCCTGGAACAGCACCATTATCAAAAGTAATGGCTACAAGAGGATATGGAGCAGAAGTTGTTCAAGTAGGAACAGTTTATGACGACGCTTATAAAAAAGCATGTGAAATTCAAGCTGAAACAGGAGCTACATTCTTACATCCATTTGACGATCCTTATGTTATAGCAGGACAAGGAACAATCGGTATGGAAATTATTGAAGACCTTGAAAATGTAGATATGGTAATAGTACCTATCGGAGGAGGAGGTATTGCCTCTGGTATAGCTAAAGCTGTTAAATCTTTAAAACCATCAGTAAAAGTGGTTGGTGTTGAAGCTGAAAATGCTGCATCAATGCTTGAAGCTGTTAAACAAGGATGCCCTTGTACAATAAAAACAACTCCTACAATAGCTGACGGTATTGCTGTTGCAAGAGCAGGAGAATTAACTTGTGAAATGATAAGAGACTATGTAGATGAAATCGTTACTGTAAGTGAAGATGACATCGCAAGAGCTATCTTATTCTTAATGGAAAAAGGAAAAGTTGTTGCTGAAGGAGCAGGAGCTACTCCAGTTGCAGCACTTCTTGCAGGAAAAATTAAAGAACAAGGACAAAACATTTGTTGTGTAATTTCAGGAGGAAACTCTGATATCAACATGATAGAAAGAATTATAAACAAAGCTCTTATCCTTGAAGGAAGAAAAGCTGAATTCAATGTGGTTGTTCCAGATAGAGCAGGAGAATTATTCAAAGTTCTTCAAGTTCTTGCTGACAAAAAAGCAAACATCTTAAGAATCAACCAATCTATGTATAAAACAGGAATAAAAATCAATAACCAAGTAGCTAAAATAGTTATTGAATGTGCAAACGCTGAGCACAGAAATGAAATAGCAGTAGCTATAAGAGAAGCTGGTTTTGAATTAAGACCATAGTTTTAAAATTATAATTTGTTTTTTCCTTTGATTTCTAGTAGAATATACCTATATAAAATGACTGGTAGTTCATTACTGGAATAAAAGGAAGGCAGATATAATGAAAAAACTTATATTATCATTATTTATCTTATTTGGAATGAATGTATTTTCTTACAACTTTCCATTTAAAAATCCATATGTGGCAACTGTAGTGGGGACATCCACGATGATGACTCCAAATATCATGGAAAAAATTCCTATTGATATATACAGAATAGGTTTCATAAATACAAGAGAAACTCCTGCCAATTTGGAATATCAAAAAGACTACAAATTTTCAGTAGCCTTACAAGATAAAAAAGCACCATTAGTATTTATTTTATCAGGGACTGGTTCGTCTGCAACATCTCTTAAGACTGAACTTTTCCAAAGAATATTTTATACAGCAGGATACCACGTTGTTGGGGTTTCATCAACTATGAACACCAATTCCGTGGTATCTTTATCTTATGAAAAAATGCCTGGAATACTTTTAAATGATGGAATGGATCTTTACAGAGCCATAAACAGAATAAAAGATATTGTTGAGAAAAAGGCAGAAGTATCAGATTATTATCTTATGGGATATAGTCTTGGAGCAACTCATTCAGCTGTTCTTTCATACATTGATGAAACAGAAAAAGATTTTAATTTTAAGAGAGTATTTCTTGTAAATCCAGCTGTAAATCTTTATACTTCAGCAGCAATACTTGATAATATGTTTGAAAAGGCAATTGATAATGATATAACAAATCTTTTCATAAGAGTTAATGCAATAACTGATAATCTTGCAGTTCTTACAGGAAGAGATGAAGAGATTAAACATCAGAATCCAGAAAAAGTTTTAAGAGATTTGGGAATTACAGACAGAGATCTTCAAGTTGGAATAGGTCTTGTTTTTAGATTGAATGCAATAGATATTAATTTTTTATCAGATGCAGCCAATAAAAGAGGGGTGTATGTAGATAAAAAAATAGAAAAATATGAAGATATGGGAGTTTATTTTGAAAAGATAAACTTTGCAGACTTTGAAGATTATATGGAAAGACTAGCAGTTCCTTATTATCAGGAAAAATATGGAACATCAATGACAACTAAAAATCTTATAAAACTTACAGATTTAAAAGTTATAGAAGATTATCTTCGTAATACAGATAAAATTATGGCTGTAACAAACAGAGATGAGCTTATTCTTACAAAAGAAAATATAAAATATCTTCAAGATGTTTTTAAAGGAAGAATAATAGTATATCCTTATGGTGGACATTGTGGAAATATGTATTATTATGAAAATGTAAAAAATATGCTGAACTTTATGAAAGGAGGTAAGTTAGTTGAAGTTAAAAAATAAAATTATAATATTTATTTTATCTTCTGTGCTTATTTCCTGTAGCAGTATAGAAAGAGCAGATAATCACACTTTTCATGATGATGTAAGAAAAAGCTCTAATATTGAAAGTGCAGAAAGAAAAGGAATTAATCAGGAACTTGCAATTCTTTATGGAGTTGATGATCCGTTAGGACCTTTAAACAGAAGAGTATATTATTTTAATGGTATGGCAGATAGATATGTATTAAAGCCAGCTGTTACAAAATATAAATATTATACACCTGATTTTTTTCAAAAAAGATTCAGTAATTTCTTTACTAATTTTGGAAATATCAGCACTGCTTTAAACTCTTTTTTACAGCTTAAATTTACTCAGGGATTTGAGTCAGCTTTAAGATTTGGAATAAACAGTACAGTAGGAATTTTAGGACTTTTTGATCCTGCAACAAAACTTGGTATTCCTCAATATAAAGAAAATCTTGGAATGACTCTTGGATATTATGGAGTGGGAAGAGGGCCTTATGTTGTAGCTCCTCTTTTAGGGCCTACAAATGTAAGAGATTTTTCAGCTTTTGCAGTGAACAGCTATGGAGTGGGACAGCTTGATGTATACCATCCTGTAGGAATAGATTTCAGAGAATGGTATATGGGAGCTCTTTATGGATTCTCAACAAAAGCTGACACTGGAATTTATTTTCTAGATTCAGATTATGTTTTTGAATATGAATATATGAGATTTTTAAGTAAAAAATATAATGATTTGGTAGAAAAAAGAAATAAGCATAGAGAAATAAAATATGAAAGAGAAAAAATAAGAAAAGAAAATATTCAAAAAGAAGCAATATAATAATATAAAGACAGTTCCGAAAAATTTATATAATTTAAATCGGTTCTGTCTTTTTTATTTTTATAAGATTCTTTTTATGGTATAATATAAAATAAGTATTTTTATTTTTAAGACAGAAAGGGAATAAAATGAAGGTATCAATATTAGGAAGCGGAAGTGGGGGAAATTCTACTTTTATTGAAGTTGACGGAGTAAAATTTCTTGTAGATGCAGGCTTCAGTGGGAAAAAAATAGAGGGAAGGCTTAAGGAGATAAATGAAAGTCCAGAAGAAATAGAAGGGATTTTAATTACTCATGAGCATTCAGATCATATACAAGGAGCAGGAATTTTATCAAGAAAATATAATATACCTGTATATATAACAAAAGAAAGTTATAGTGTATGTGAAAATAAACTTGGAAAAATAAATGATGGCAATCTTATATTCATAGATAATGAAACTTTTGTTTTAAAAGAAAAGGTAAAAGTTCTTCCTGTTGATGTAATGCATGATGCAAAAAGAACAGTAGGTTTTAGAATAGAGGGAATTGCAAGTGGAAAAACTCTTGGAATTTCAACTGACATTGGATATGTTGATAATAGAGTGAGAGAACTTTTTAAAAATGTAAATATTATGATTATAGAATCAAATTATGACTACAGAATGCTTATGGAATGTAATTATCCATGGGAACTTAAAGACAGAGTAAAGAGCAGAAATGGGCATCTTTCAAATAATGATGCTGCAAAATTTGTATGTGAAAGCTATAATACAGATTTAAAAAAGGTTTATCTTGCTCATGTAAGCAAAGACAGCAATAATTTTGAAATTGTATCAAGAACAATTTATCAGGAGCTAGGAAGATTTAATATAAATATTCCTATTGAAATAGCCCATCAGGATCAAGTAACAGAAATGTATGAAATTTAGGAGGATAAATCATGGAAAAAGATGAATTATGGGAAGAACTGAGATTTGAAATAGGTACTATGAATAGACTGAATTCATCAAAGGAAGATGAAGAAATTCTCCTTGGAAGTGGAAATAAAGAAGCTAAAGTTCTTTTCATAGGAGATGATGCAGAGCTTTATGAAACTTCTGATTTAAAAGTTGCAGTAGGTTCAAGTGGTGAATTTTTAATAAAATTATGTGATATTGCTGAAATAAGTCCTGAAGATTACTATATAACAACTCTTACAAAGAGTAAGGTAAAATATAGAGAAACTTTTGATGATGAAAAAAGAAAGCTTAAAGATCTTCTTGATATGCAAATAGCATTAATACAGCCAGAAATTATTGTTGCTCTTGGACAAGATGTAGGTGAACTTCTTCTTGAAAAAGAAATAGATATGGGAAGAGAAAGAGGAGAAGTCAAAATATGGAGAGGTGGAATAAAACTTATTACCACTTATGACGTAAATTTCACTAAAAAATCAAGAGACAGCAGTGGAAAAAAATCAAAAGTAGCTCTTGATTTCTGGAATGATCTTAAAAGTGTAAAAAGTCTTTTAAATGGTGCAGAAATTTATGAATAAAAAAGATATAAAAAATCTTGTGAGAAAAGAGATAAGAATAAAAAGAGAATCTCTTGAAGAAAATGAAAAAAGAAGATTAAGCTCTATCATAGTAGAAAAATTTTTAAAACTTGAAGAGGTAAAAAAAGCTTCAGTGATTATGTCTTATATGGATTTTAAAAATGAAGTGGAAAGCAGAGAGCTTAATAATATTCTTTTAAATTTAGGAAAAAAACTTTTAATACCAAGAGTTACTGAAAATAAAGAGAAAATAATTCCTGTTTATGTAAATGGGGAGTATAAAAAAGGAAATTTTGGTATTTTAGAATCAGAAGGAAAAGATTTTACAGAAAAAGGAATAGATATAGTGATAGTTCCAGGGATAGCTTTTAATGAAAAAGGTGGAAGAATAGGATTTGGAAAAGGTTATTATGATAAATTTCTTTCAGAAAGAGAGAAAAACGGAGAGAAAATTCTTAAAATAGCTCTTCTTTATGACTTTCAAATTGATAGAAGATTTGAAAGTGAGGAACACGACAAAGCTGTTGATATTCTTATAACTGAGAGCAGGATTATAAAGCTATAATGTTGAAAAAATTTTTTCTGTATGATAAAATAATATGGAATAATATTTAACTTAATATTAATAGGAGGAAATCTCGTGTCAGGACATAGTAAATGGAATAATATCCAACACAGAAAAGGAGCTCAAGATAAAAAAAGAGCTAGCTTATTTACAAAATTAGGAAAAGAATTAACAATCGCAGCTAAGGAAGGTGGAGGAGATCCAAGTTTCAACCCAAGACTTAGACTTGCTATAGAAAAAGCTAAAGCAGGAAATATGCCTAAAGATATCCTAGAAAGAGCAATTAAAAAAGGTACAGGAGAATTAGAAGGTGTAGATTATATAGAAATGAGATATGAAGGATATGGACCAGAAGGAACAGCTTTCATAGTTGATGTTGTAACAGATAACAAAAACAGATCAGCATCAGAAGTAAGAACAACATTCTCAAGAAAAGGTGGAAACTTAGGTGCAGATGGTGCAGTTTCTTGGATGTTTAACAAAAAAGGAGAAATCATTGTTCCAGCAGCAAATGTAGAAGATGCAGAAGAGTTTATGATGGTAGCTCTTGAAGCAGGAGCAGATGACATTGTAGAAGATGGAGATGAATTCCAAGTTCTTACAGAACCTGCAGCTTTCCAAGGTGTATTAGATGCTTTAACAGAAGCAGGATATAAATATGAAGATGCAGAAGTAACAATGATTCCTGAAAATAAAGTAGTTATTACAGATGTAAATGTTGCTAAAAAAGTTATGCTTCTTTATGATTCATTAGATGAACTTGATGATGTTCAAGAAGTATATTCAAACTTTGACATTGCTGATGAAATAATGGAGCAACTTGATTAATAAATAATTATGTTACTTTCTTTGCTTGTACAAAGAAAGTAACCAAAGAAATACCCCCTGTTAGTGAAAAAATTTTCTATTTATTTTGTTCGTTTCACTAAAAATGACAAACTCGCTTTCGCTCAAACATGTCATTTTTTAGCGTTCAACTCACTGCATAAATTACGAAAATTTTTTCAATACAGGGATTTTTTATTAAATTTTAAAATATTTAAAAAATTTATATTAAGTATAAAAGAACAATTATTTATGAAAAATGAAAAAATTGACAAATAAGGAGGGAAAATGAAAGAAGATTATAAAATTATTTTTGAAGATTTAAAAAATTTAAATTTAAAATCTCTTACATTAAAAGAAGCAGAAAAAATAAAAAATCTTAATATAAATACTCTTCATGACCTTCTTTATTATTTTCCTAGAGCTTATGACGACAGAACAAATATAAAAAAGATAGAAGACTTGAGGGGAGATGAATATGTTGTACTTAAGGTGCAGTTTCTTGCAGTTTCAACTCCCTATATTCCTGGAAGATTAAAAATGACAAAGGCAAGGGCAACAGATGGGACAGGAGTTATTGATGTTGTGTGGTTTCAGATGCCATATCTTGCAAAATCATTAAAAATAGGAGAAGATTATATTCTTATAGGCCATATAAAAAGAGGATATAATTTTCAGATGACAAATCCAGAATATAAAAAAGTTTCTAATCAAATAGAGATGGAAAAAGGGGAAATTTTACCTGTTTATAGTACAGTTAAAAATTTTGCTCAGAACAGTCTGAGAAAGGTTCTGAAAAAAAATATATCTGCAAATAAAAAATATTTTTATGAAAATATTCCTGATGAAATTTTAAAAAAATATAAAATAATGGAAAGACAAAAGGCTCTTAATGAAATACATTTTCCTTCAGATCATAAAAATCTTGAAGAAGCAAAAAGAAGATTTGCTATAGAAGAACTTATGATACTTGAAATGGGAATACTTGAAAAAAAATTTATTGAGGGAGTGACTGAGGGAAAAAAATATGAACTTAGTGATAATAAGTTTCTTGTAAAAAATTATCTTAAAAATCTTAATTTCACTCTTACAAAAGCCCAGAAAAATGTAATTACAGATATATATAAAGAGCTTAATAATGGAATTTTTATAAACCGTCTTGTGCAGGGAGATGTAGGAAGTGGAAAAACAGTTGTAGCTATGGTTCTTCTTTTATATATTATAGAAAATGGTTATCAGGGAGTTATTATGGCTCCAACAGAAATTCTTGCTGCACAGCATTATCTTTCAATAAAAGATGATTTTGAAAAATTAGGTGTAAGAACTGAGCTTTTAACAGGAAGTGTTAAAGGAAAGAAAAAGGAAGAACTTCTTCAGGGAATAAAAAATGGAGAAATTTCCCTTGTAATAGGAACTCATGCCCTTATAGAAGATAATGTGGAATTTGAAAAACTTGGTTTAATAGTTATAGATGAGCAACATAGATTTGGTGTAGTTCAGAGGAAAAAACTCCGTGATAAAGGGATTCTTTCAAATCTTTTGGTTATGAGTGCTACTCCTATTCCTCGTTCTTTGGCTCTTAGTATTTATGGAGACTTGGATATTTCAATAATTGACGAGCTTCCTCCAGGGAGAAAAGCTATAAAGACAAAGTGGATAGGAAATGAGCCTGATTTGGAAAAAGCTTATGATTTTATAGAGAAAAAACTTCGTGATGGAAGACAAGCATACTTTGTAGTTCCTCTTATTGAAGACAGTGAAAAAATGGCAGTAAAATCTATTGAGCAGTATAAATATGAGATAGAAAATAGATTTTCAGGGTATAAGATAGGAATACTTCATGGAAAAATGAAAAACTCAGAAAAAGATGAAGTTATGAAATCTTTTAAAAACAAAGAAATAGATATTCTTCTTTCAACAACAGTTGTAGAGGTTGGAATAAATGTTCCTAATGCAACAGTAATTTCAATAATAAATGCTGAAAGATTTGGGCTTTCATCTCTTCATCAGCTTCGTGGAAGAGTGGGAAGAGGGGAGCACCAGTCTTATTGTTTCCTTATTTCAAAAACAGATAATGATACATCAAAGGCAAGGCTTAGAATTATGGAAAAAACACAGGACGGATTTGAAATTGCTGAAGAAGATTTAAGACTTAGAAAATCTGGAGAGATATTTGGTACAAGACAGACAGGTTTCAGTGATTTAAAATTTATAGATATAACACAAGATGTAAAAACAATAAAAGCTGTAAAGGATATGTGCACAGAATATCTTAAAGAAAAAAAAGGAATAATAGATAATGAATATCTGAAAATGGATATTGAAGATAAATTTAAAGAAAACTTGTAATAAAATTTTATTTTTTAGAAATTGTTGTTTTCAAAAAATAATAATTATGGTAAGATAACAGAAGGTATAGTCAAAAATTTTAAGGAGGATAGATAAAAAATGAGGTTTAGTAAATATTATGTGAAAACATTAAAAGAAAACCCAAAAGAAGCTGAAGTTGTCAGCCACCAACTGCTTTTAAGAGCCGGTATGATTAAAAAAATGGCAAGCGGAGTGTACAGCTATCTTCCCTTAGGGTATAAGACACTTAGAAAAGTAGAAAATATTGTAAGAGAAGAAATGGACAGAGCAGGTGCAGTAGAACTTCTTATGCCTGTACTTCAGCCAGCTGAAATTTGGCAGGAAAGTGGAAGATGGGATGTAATGGGGCCTGAAATGATGAGACTTAAAGACAGACACGAAAGAGATTTTGTCCTTGGGCCAACACATGAAGAAGCTATAACAGATATAGTAAGAAGCGATATATTTTCATATAAACAATTACCAATAAATTTATATCAAATTCAAACTAAATTCAGAGATGAAAGAAGACCAAGATTTGGACTTATGAGAGGAAGAGAATTCCTTATGAAAGATGCTTACTCTTTTGGAGTGACAAGAGAGGATCTTGATAAAGAATTTGATAATATGCAGGAAGCATATTCAAGAGTATTTAAAAGATGTGGACTTGATTTCAGAATTGTTGATGCTGACTCAGGAGCAATTGGAGGAAGTGGATCAAAAGAATTCCATGTTATGGCAAACTCAGGAGAAGATGAATTAATATTCTGTGATTCATGTCACTATGGAGCAAATGTTGAAAAAGCTGTAAATGTTATTACAAATCTTCCTAAAGAAGAATTAAAAGAACCAGTGCTTGTTCCTACACCAAATATTGCAAAAATAGAAGATGTAGTTGCAAACTTAGGTGTTGAAATAGAAAGAACAGTAAAAGCAATAATGTATAAAGATATGGTTACAGATGAACCTTATATGGTTTTAATAAGAGGGGACATTGAAGTAAACGAAGTAAAAGTAAAAAATTTAATTGATACAATAGATATTGCAATGCTTACTGATGAAGAACTTGAAGCTCTTGGACTTTTCAAAGGATTCATAGGGCCATATGGAATGGATTTAAAAGCTAAGGGAATAAAAGTAATAGCAGATCCATCTGTAACAGAAATTCCTAACCATACAGCAGGAGGAAACAAGCCTGATACTCACTATTTAAATGTAAATTACGGAAGAGACTATGAAGCTGATATAGTTGCTGATGTAAGAAAAGTTAAAGAGGGAGATACTTGTTCAATCTGTGGAAAACCTCTTCGTGTTGCAAGAGGAATTGAATGTGGACATATCTTCAAACTTGGTAAAAAATATTCTGAGCCTATGAAAGCAACAGTTCTTGATGAAAATGGAAAAGATATTGTTATGGAAATGGGTTGCTATGGAATAGGAGTATCAAGAACAATGGCAGCTGCTATTGAACAAAATAATGATGAAAACGGAATTATTTGGCCGTCAGCTATAGCTCCTTTTGTAGTTGATGTTATTGCAGCAAATATGAAAGATGAAGCTCAGACAAATCTTGCAGAAGAAGTTTATAAAAATCTATTAGATTCAGGAATAGAAACTATCTATGACGACAGAAACGAAAGAGCAGGATTTAAATTTAAAGATGCTGACTTAATTGGATTCCCATTTAAAGTTGTATGTGGTAAAAAATCAGCAGAAGGAATTGTTGAATTAAAGATAAGAAGAACAGGAGAAACTATTGAAACAGCAAAAGCTGATGTAGTTGCAACTGTAAAAGAATTAATGAAAAAATATTAATATTAAAGTCCTCTGAAAATTTTCAGGGGATTTTTTTATTTATATAAAATTGTATTTGTGATTTTTTCAGAAATTTTGAGCTAGAATAAAATATTTTGCTCTATATTAAAATTTTTTTTGATAAAAAGACTTGATAATTTTTTTATTTGGGCATATAATAAGAAAAAAGATAGGCATAAAAGTGTATAAAAACTTAAAAAAATTTGAACATGAAAGGTAAAAAGAAATTTTCCAATTTTTTTAATACTTTTTTGTGAAAAAGCAAAAAAAAGCATGAAAATTTCTTTTCATGCTTTTAGTTTAATAACTTTTAATTAATTATACAATTATGTTTTATTTTTTCTTTTGGGTTAAAGAGATTTTATTTTTTTGTATGTAAAAATTTTTATTAAAATCAAGAAGGGGGATTTTATTTATGAATAACTATGTTAGCACAGAAAAATCATTGAAAAGATGGTTAAAAACGAGAGTAAAGGTAACAATGGCAACTGTAGTAGGATTTTTAATTGCTGGGACTGTTGCATTTGGGGCTATGTCAGATGGAAGTTATACTAATGATACATTAATTAATGAAGTAGGATCTACTAAATTTATAAAAGGAAACAATGGAAACCTTATACTTAATACTAATGGAAGTGTGGGACTTTTATTAAAAAATTTAAAAGATAACCATAATAGTATCCAAGGTATAATAGGATGCTTAGGATTACAAGATGATGAAGGGAAAAATGCTGTTGTTGTTGGAGCTATTGCAGGTGAAGGAAAACTAAATGCATTTCCAGGAACTATAATTGCTGGATTTGCAGATAGTGAAGATACTAATTATATTACAAAATTAGCAAAAGGATTAAATAGAATTAATACTTTAGGAGCAATCGATAAAAAACAAGAGGCAAAAACAGAAACAGGAAGTACAAATACTATAGTAGGAAATGAAAATTCACCTGTTGTAATAGGATTAATTGGAGGAGATTTTGCTTTAGGAACAGGAAATCTTTTTGAAAGTAGTGATGATGAAGGAAATCCTATAATTGAAAAACTTATCATAAATAAAAATGGAAATTCTACAGTAACTATTAATAATGGAAATGTATTTTTAGGTTCAGTTGGAAGTGCTGCGGTTTCCCTAGGTAATATAAGTGTACTTGGAGATGTTGTTAAAGTTGATGGAAATGCTGAAACAACTATTAATGGAGATACAAATTTAAATATAAATGGTCCAGCAAATGCAGCAGGAATTACAGCAGGAGGGCTTGCAGCAGCAATAGGTGGTACAGCAACATCAACTGTAAATGGAAATACAAATATAAAAGTTAATTCTGTAGTTAATGCTGATAAATTGGAAGGATTAACAGTAGGATTATTTGGTGGAGGAATGGCAGTTTCTACTTTAGGTGGAAGTGCTTCAGCTAACACAACTGGAACTACAAATGTAGAAATAACTGATGGACTTTCTGTTGGAGTAGTAGGTGGAGGACTTGCATTTTCAACTGATGCTTCTCAATATTTAAAAGATGGAACTTTAGGTGGAAAATTAAACGGAGATAATTTTGAAATAACTAAAGGAATTACAGCTACTATTTCAGGGCTTAAAGATGGTGGAACATCAACAGTTAAATCTGGAGATATTAATGTAAATCTTAATGGAAAAACAGCTGCAGCTGCTGTATTAGGAAATGGTATTGCTGTATCACATCAAAATGCACCTCAAGGGGCAAAACCTACTGAAAACGATAAAATTTCAACATCAACAGTAGAAGCAAATGATATTACAGTAAATATAGATTTAGATAAAAATTTAAATGGAGCAGCAATAGGAGAAAATGGAGTAATAGGAAAAGTTAAAGATGTATTTGTACAATTAAAAAATATTGTTGATCCAACTCAAGAAACAAGTGTTAAAGATGTAATTGGTTCAATGCAAGGTGCAGTAGGAGCATTAAAAGATGGTGGAATAGTTGTTGGACTTGGAGGAAATGGAGTTGCAGTAGCAAGAGATAAAGGAGTTTCTACAGTAACAGCAAAAGATATTACTATGAATTTAAAATCAGGATATATTGTTGGAGTAGCTGGAAATGGTATTGCTTCAGGTAATGCTTCTTCAACAGTAAAAGCTGATTCATCTACAATTACTATAGATGGAGCTGAAGTAATTGGAGTAACAGGAAGTGGAATTGCATTAGATCATGGTGTTGTAGATGATAATGGTACTAAAGAAGAGAAAGGAGCATATTCTGAAGCAACAATAAAAAATACAACTGTTAATTTAAAATCTGGTTCTGCTGACGGAATATTTGGTGGAGGTATAGCAGTAACTAAAGACCATGCTTATAGTAAAGCAGAAACAATAACTTCAGGAAAATCTATAATAAATGTAAATGGTGGAACAGTAGATAAATTTGGATATCATCATATAGCTAATATTTTTGGAACTCATGGTTCTTTTGATAAAATAGCAGAAGCTGGAAAAGATGTTGCAATTACAGCAGGTGGAGTTGCTTCAAGAAATGGATATACTAAAGTTGCAGAATCTGAAATCAATATTACAGGTGGAATAGTAAACGGAGATATCTTAGCAGGAGGTATTGCTGTAGCAGGAGGTATTTCAGAAGTTGGAAAATCTACTATAAATATCACAGGTGGAGATATTAAAGGAAATATTTACGGAACAGGAATAGCTGTAGCTGAAGACAAAACAGTTGGCAAAGTTGATAAAACTAAAACAGCTGCTACAGTAGAAAATTCTGTATTAAATATTGATGGTTACACAAACAGCATAAAAAATATCAGTGGATTTGATAAAATTACTATCTCTAAAGCTACAGATATGAAAGTTAATAATATTCTTTTAGAAAAAGACGAAATATTAACAAATGATGGAAAATTAACTCTAGGATTAGCTGATGCTGATGCATCTCTTATAACAATAAATGGTGGAACAGCAGAAAATAATGGAACTATCGTAGTAAAATCTACACAAAAAGTTGTTTCAAATACTGATAGTAAATTTGAAAATGCAGGTACAATTCAAATCTCTGATATAGAAAAAGATAAATTAGGAGAATTTAAAGCTTCAGATTTATTTGATGGAAAATATACATTTACAGGAATGCTAAAAGATAAAAATGGAAATGGTATATTAACAACAGATGATATAATTACTGGTGGTGGAGATTATAACTCTGATGAAATAAATAATGCTGGAAAAGAAAATAATGGAGAAGTAAACCTTGGAGATAAAGTTGCTTTAGTTGGAGGAGAAAAACCAATAGATGTTGGTTCAGTAAACATTTATAACGATATTACAGTAAAAAATGATGGAAATGGCGAAGGAGTTACAATAGAAAATACTCCTATCAATATTAGTGGAGATAAACATATTACAATAGGAGAAGAAAACACAGGGGCTGATTTAACAATCAAAGATGGAACAGTTAATGGAGAAGAAGGAAAAATAGCTGTAGAATTTGCTCATAAAGATTCATCTCTTACTCTAGATGGAACAAACTTCACAGGAAATATAGGAGCAGAAAATAATACAAACGGAACAGTTAATGTAACTGATTCAACAGTAAATGGAAGCATTACAGCAGGAAGCATTCAAGTAGGAAAAGATGAAATAGAAGATGACTTCTGGAGTTCATTTGGTTTAAATTCAATAAGCCTATTTGCTTTATCTGCGAGAGAAGGTGTAAGTGGTAAATCAATTATTAATGATAAACTTATTTCTAAAGAAAACTTATATATCACAGAAGATAGTGTTTATAATGGAGAAGTAAATGTTAACGGTACAACTAATAAAAATACTTTAGCAATACAAAATTCTAATGTTGAATTTAATAAAGATGTAACAGTAGCACATACATTAGGAATCCTTGTGGGAGGAAGTAAAGGTTCATCAGTTAAATTTGGAGGAAATGTAAAAGCTGATAAAATTACTCTTGTAAATTCAGAAGCATATTATTCAGCAAATAGTACTTTAATAAGTAATAGTAATACTACAACAGGAACAGCAATTACTGGTGGAACAAATATATTTGAAGTAAGTGGAAATGGAGAAAATGCTCTTCTTAATACTTCTGACAAAGTAACAGGAAATACTGGAGTATCAATTGCAGATAATTCTGGAGTAAAACTTGAAGCAAATATTGATAAAGATACAGTAATTGATTTAGGAGATAAAACAAATCTTAACCAAAATACAGTTGGATTAACTGAAAATAGTGATGGATTCTATGAATTATCTAAAGTTGATGGAACAGGTAATAAATATGCTCTTAACTATAAAGACAATATAGCAAGTGAAAATGGATATAGTGCAGAACTTAATGATGTATTTGCAGCTTCTCAAGTTATCCACTCTAAATTAAATGAATTTGGATATAAAACAGTTGATGAAAGAGCAGAAGTATTAGATAAATATTATTCATCTAACATCTATTCTGAAACAGTAAAAGCAGCTTATGACACTGTTAAAATGAATGAAGAAGCAGTTCTTTCTCTTGCTAGAAAATCTGAAGTAGGAAAATGGACAGCTGAAGGTAAAGCACTTTACTCTAAAGATGAATATGATAGAAAAGGAACTGTAGGAGATTATTCTTCTGAAATAGAATCAACAGGACTAATGGCAGCATTTGGTTATGGATTAAATGAAACTACTACAGCAGGAGTAGCATTCTCTGGAGTAAAACAAGATGTTGATACAGATGGTGGAAGCGCAGATGCTGATTTATTCTACTTAGGAGTATATGGAAATAAAGTTTATGGAAACTATGATTTCACAGCAGGATTAGGATATCAATTTGGAGAATATGAAGCAGATAACACAATAACTAATGTTCATGGTTCAGATAAATATGATTCTAAAGCATTAAGTGGATATGTACAAGGAAGATATACAGCAGACTTAGGAGATGGATTATCACTACAACCTAGAGTAAGATTAGGATATACTTATGTAGAACAAGATGATACAAGAGATTCTTACTTTGGAGTAAGCGATGCAGAAATAACAACATTTGATGCAGAATTCGGTTTAGATACAGTAAAATCAATTCAATTAGAAAAATCTAAAGTAGATGTAAAATTCGGAGTATCTTATGTAAGAACAATGGGAGATACAGATGATGAATTTACAGGAAGATTCTATGGAGCAACAGCAAGTGAAGGATTTAATGTATTAGGAGCAGAACTAGCAGAAAATGTAGTTAAATTTAACTTAGGAGCAGAAGTAACAAATGAAAACGGATTCTTCTATAATGGTGGATTAACTTATGAATTCGGAAGCAATGATACAGAAGCTTACGGTGTAACAGCAGGTGTAGGATATAAGTTCTAATAAAATAGAACTCCTTATATCATAAATAAAAATTCTCACAAAAACAGGGCTCAGAGAAATCTGAGTCCTGTTTTTTGTCATTATATTTTTTATGCCACTTATTTGACACAGTAGTATAGTATTCTTAGAATATAATTATAAAAATGGAGATAGATTAAATGTTAAGTTTGCCGGCAGACAATACTTTATTTTATAAGATGCAAAACCAGCTGCATGAGCAGGAGAGGAATAGAAAACTTCTCCTGTTTTTGTTATAATTATAAATATAAAAGAATAAAAATCCTGCATAAAAATTTAAGGAGATGTAAATGGATAAGAGAATACTGCTGGTTGAAGATGAGTGGAAATTAAGAAGAATAGCTGCTGACTTTTTAAAAAGAGAAAAGTTTAATGTTATAGAGGCTGGAGATGGAGAAGAAGCTTTAGATTTTATACTTACAGAAAAATTTGATTTAATAATTTTAGATTTAATGCTTCCTAAAATAAATGGCTGGGAGCTTTTAAAAGAGATAAGAGAAAAAGATTCATCTCTTCCTGTAATAATGCTTACAGCAAGAGGAAGTGAAGAGGATATTTTAAAAGGATATGAAATGAAGGCTGATGAATATATTGTAAAGCCTGTAAGCATGAAAGTCCTTGTGGCAAAAGTAAAAGCATTTTTAAGAATACATAGCCTAGGTGAAACAATTTCATTTGGGGGAATTACAATAAATACAGATACAAGAGATATAAAAATGGACGGAGTTCCTTTGGAACTTTCTCAAAAAGAGTATGAACTTTTACTTTTCTTTATAAAAAATAAGGGGCAGGTTCTTTCAAGAGACCGTATAATTACATCTTTATGGGGATATGATTATGATGGAGATATAAGAGCTGTTGATTCTCAGATAAAGAGAATAAGAAAAAAGCTTGATGGAAAATATATTAAAACTATAAGAGGAGCAGGTTACAAAATAGAGGAGGAATAATGAGCAGTATCCGTAATAAACTGTTTTTCCTTATAGCCTCAGTTATTACAATGATAATGTTTTTTATGGTTGCTTTTAATGAGGTGTATTTTGAAAAATACTTTTTAAAAATAAAAAAGAATCAACTTTTTTATCTTGCAAATGAGATAAAAGATCCTCGTTCTTTAATAGATTTAAGTGCTATTGAAGAAAAAAATAATATAAAAATATATATAATAAACGAAAGATATCTTAATGATATAGATGTATCTCTTTCTAAAGAGGATATGACAGAACTTTTTGAAAATCCTAAAAAATTTGTATTCAGGCTTACAGATACATCATTTTCTTTAGATAAGGAGCTTACTATAATAACATCATATAATAAAAATCAGCTTCTTATAATAAGCACTCCTTTCAGTTCTGTAAAAGAGCCTGTAAATATTATTACATCTTTTCACCTGAAAATAGTTCTTACAGCTCTTGTTTTAGGTTATGTTCTTTCAATTATACTTTCAAGAATTATAACAGCTTCAATTATAGATATGGGGGAAACTGCCAAAAGAGTTGCAAAATTAGATTTTTCTCAAGAGTTTAAATCTTATTCAAAAGATGAGATTGGAATTTTGGGAGAGAACCTTAATATAATGTCAGCACAGCTTAAAGACAGTATAGAAAAACTTCAGGAAGATATAGAAAAAGAAAGAAAGATAGATAAAATGAGAAAAGAATTTATATCCAGTGTAAGCCATGAACTTAAAACTCCCATTGCGATTATAAATAACTATTGTGAGGGATTAAAAGAGGGAATAGCAGATGACAAAGAAACAGCTGACTTTTACCTTGATGTAATTATGGAAGAAACTGAAAATATGAATAAGCTTGTTCAGTCACTTTTATTTTTATCAAGGGCAGAGAGAGGATTTATTACTTTTAATTCAGAAAGATTTAATATAAAAGAAATTGTTGAAAATGAAGTAAAAAGAGCTGAAAATTTAAATACAGAAGATAAAAAAGTTATTGTAGATATAAAAGATAAGTTTTTTGTTGGAGATAAAGAACAACTTACTGCTGTTATTAAGAATCTTGTAGAAAACAGTTTTAAATATGTAGAGCCAGAAGGTGAGATAATTATAAAATCTGAAAACAATAGATTTACTATAGGAAATATATCTCATATTTCAGAAAAGGAAATAGAAAATATATGGCTTCCTTTCTACAGAGCAGATAAAGCCAGAGACAGAAAACTGGGAACAGGTCTTGGTCTTGCAATAGTAAAAGAGATACTTGAAAGCCATAAACTTAAATATGGTGTTTATAAAGAAGATGATAAAATTATTTTTTGGTTTGAAGGAGGAGAAGAATGAAAAAGCTAATATTTGCAGCCTTTATTTTTACAGCATGTACAATATTTGCAAAACATAATGAGTATACTCTTACAGATCCTCTTAAAGATTTCAGAGAAAAAAAATCCATAGAATATCTTACTGCAGATCAGAAAGATAAACTTCTTATTTTAAGAAGGGAGTATTTCAGAGAACTTAAAGATATTCAGGAAAAAGTGAGAGAACTTAGAAAAGAAGCCAATGAATGTATGATGAATAATGATGAAAAAAGATATGAAGAAATTCATGATGTGATGAATGAACTTAAACTTAAAAGAGAACTTGTGAAAGAAAATTATAGAGAACAAATAGATGAGATTTTAGAACAAAAAAATTAAAAATAATTTAAGATAAAGAGCTATTATAAATTGATGATTTTTAATTATTAATTTACAACAGCTCTTTTTATTTTAAATAATATTTTAAAAATGTAATTTTTTAAAACAATTTTTATTTTTTTAATAAAAAATATTGATTTTTTGAAAACAATATGCTATATTACAAATATAAAATAAATGTATATACATTTATTAAATAAAGTATATACTTAATAGGGAGGAATTATAATATGAAAAATATAGTACTTGTAACTCATGGTGAATTTGCTACAGGAATAGTAACATCTTTAGAACTTGTTTACGGAAAGCCTGAAAATTTAGAAACAGTCATAATTCACTCTTCAGAAACTTTAAAAGAAATTATAAAAAATATACAAGAAAAAATTACAGGTTTCAATAATAATTTTCCTACAGTAATAATAACTGATATTGCAGGGGGAAGTACTACACAAGCTGCTTTAGAAATTTTATCTGCTAATGAAAATGTATATCTTCTTACAGGATTAAGTTTAGGACTTCTTTTAGAAGTTGTGCTAGCAGATATGACTGATAGTGATGAGGAAAATAAAGAAATTCTTAGAGAAATTATAGAAAATACAAGACAAACAATAAATTTTGTAAATGATTTTTCAGAAAATGAAATAGAAGAATCTGATGATGGGGAATTATAAAAATTAATTAAATATAATATTGATGGAGGTAAAAATGATTAAATTATTAAGAGTTGATGACAGATTAATCCATGGACAAGTAGCAGTAAGTTGGACTTCTTTTATAGGAGCAGATACTCTTCTTGTTGCAAATGAAAAAGCGAGAACAGATAAAATGATGCAAATGGCATTTAATATGGCAAAACCACCTCAAGTATTATTATCAATAAAAAGTGTAGCAGGTGCAGCAGCTGTAATTAATAATCCAAAACATGCAGATAGAAAAATTTTTGTTGTAACAGCAAGTGTTGAAGATGCTTTAGAAATTTGTAAAAATTGCCCTGAAGTTAAAGAAGTTTGCCTTGGAGGAATAAGAAAAGCAGAAGGGAAAAAAATGATAGAAAGACAGGTATATTTAAGTGAAGAAGATTTAGAAGCTGTAAAAGAGATTCATAATTTAGGAAAGAATATTTTTTTACAAGCAGTTCCAACAGAGAAAGTCTTAAATTATGATGAGATATTAAAAGAATATAACAAATAAAAAGGGAGGGACATTATGTTATTAAAAGCTTTGTTATTAGGACTTTTAGCAGGATTTGCAATTTGGGATGGTCGTGTATTTGGGCAGCATATGTTTGATAGACCAATTGTAACAGGGCCTATAGTAGGACTTATTTTAGGAGATGTTCAAACAGGTATAGTTATGGGAGCTTCTCTTGAACTTGTAATGATGGGAATAGTTGGAATAGGAGCAGCAACTCCTCCAGATGTAGTGGCTGGTGGAATTTTATCAACAGCTTTTGCAATAATGTCAGGATTAAATATGGATACAGCAGTTGCATTGTCTTTACCAATTGCTACACTAGCTCAATCAGTTGGAATACTTGATAGAACTATAAATACAACATTCTTACACTGGGCAGATAAAGCTGCAGAAGAGGGAGATGCAGATAAAATTGGAAAAGCTTTATGGGCTGGAGCTTTCTTATTCTTTTTTAGTGAATTCGCAGTTGTTTTCTTTGGTGTTTTATTAGGATCAAGTACAATAGCTTCTTTTATAAGTGCCCTTCCAGCATTTATAATAAAAGGTCTTACTGTTGCAAGTGGAATGCTTCCAGCTTTAGGAATAGCAATATTAATGCAACTTATTTTTGATAAAACTAATGCAGCATATCTTTTTGTTGGATTTATTTTAACAGCAGTTCTAGGTGTAAGTACTGTTGCAGTTGCTGTAGTTGGAGCAATTATTGCTTATGTTGTATATCAAACATCTATGAAACACAAAAAAGAAATGGATGCTTTAATGGCTATTATTTCTACTGGAAACAATCATGATGATTTGGATGGTGAGTTATAATGGAAAAAAATAAAAATATAGAAATAACAAAAAAAGATTTATTAAAAGTGTTTTGGAGATCATTTCCTTTGCAAGCATGTTTTAACTTTGAAAGAATGCAAAATGTAGGATTTTGTTATTCAATGCTGCCAATTCTAAAAAAATTATATACAGATAAAAAAGAACTTTCAGCAGCACTTAAAAGACATCTAGAATTTTTTAATACAACTCCTCAAACTGTAACTTTTATTACAGGAGCTTGTATAGCACTTGAAGAGCAAAATAAAAAATCAAACGGAGAATTTGATATAAGTTCAATAGCAGCATTAAAAGCAGCACTTATGGGACCAATTGCAGGTATAGGAGATTCATTCTTCTGGGGAACTTTCCGTATAATTGCAGCAGGTATTGGATGCAGCCTTGCAACACAAGGAAGTATTTTAGGAGCTATTTTATTCTTATTAATATTTAATATCCCACATTACCTTGTAAGATATTATGGATTAAAAATAGGATATAAGAGTGGAATTGACTTTATTGCAAATGCACAAGAATCAGGAATGATAGGAATATTAACTAATTGTGCAAAAGTAATGGGACTTTGTGTAGTTGGAGCGATGATAGCTTCAATGGTCTCTTTTAAAATACCATTTACTATTGAAATTACAGGAGCAGCAGTAAAGGTTCAGTCAATATTTGATCAAATATTACCATCAATTTTACCTTTAGGACTTACTTTTGTAATTTATGCTCTGCTTAAAAAAGGAGTAAAAACTACTAGAGTTATGTATGGAATTATAGCATTAGGAATTATTGGATCTTTATTGGGGGTATTATAAAATGGAAAAAATGCAATCTAAAATGTATGATTATATTTGTGAAACACCTGTTGTCTTAAAAAAAATAATAGAAAATAGAAAAGAAATAACAAAAGAATTTGTAGAACATTTTAAAGATGTTGAACTTGATCAGATTTATGTTATTGGTTCTGGAACAAGCTATCATGCTGGAGTTTCTGCTAAGAAATTCTTAGAAGAAATTTTAGGAAAAAAAGTATTCTGTATGTATCCTACTCAATTTGCAAGAGGAGAAAAAGTATTTAACAAAAAAACTCTTGTTATAGGAATGTCTCAAGGTGGACAAAGCTATTCAACAGTTGAAGGACTTGATGCAGCAAAAGAGAAAGGACTTTATACTGCTGCTGTTTCAGAAAATCCAACAGCTCTTATATTTGAGCATGCAGAAACAAAAACTCTTATAGAAGTTGGAAATGAAAAATGTGGGGCAAAAACAAAAGGTTATGCAGGAACTACAGCAACACTTATGCTAATGATAATGGAACTTCTTGTTGCTAAAAAAGAAATGACAGAAGAAAAAGAACAGGAATACCTAAATCGTATGGAAAATGTAATAAATAATCTTAGCAATGTGGTAAAATCTTCTACAGAATGGTTTAGAAGAATAGAAAAAGAATTTTATGGAGCAAAAAGAATAATTGTTGTAGGGTATGACAATAACTACGGAGATGTACTTGAAGGAGCTTTAAAAATTCTTGAAACAATTCGCCAAGGTGTAGCAGGGTATGATATTGAAGAATTTTTCCATGGAATCTATAATTCTATAACTGAAAGTGCTCATATTTTCTACCTGGCATCAAAAAGTGATTATAAGCCAAGAACACAGAAACTTATAGAAATTTTAAGTGAATGGACACCACATAACTATATGATTTCATCACCTGAAGATGTTGAAAAACAAACTGAAAAAGATTTAATCTGTAATTTTACTGAAGATGATTTATTTGGACAATGGGAATATATAATTCCATTACAAGTTGTAGCTTGTCTTGGATCTCAAAATCTTGGAATAAATCCTGATATACCAAAAGATCCAAATTTTCATAAAAGAATAGGAAGTAAAAAATTAGATGGAATAAGAGACCAATATACTGATAAGTAGAAACTATAAAGGCTGTTTTTAAACAGCCTTTAATTTTCTAATTTTAAGGAGGAAAAATGCAATCAAAAGAATTTTGTACCTGCACAGATTATAAATGTCCATGTAATCCTGTAAATCATGATAAAGGTTGCAGTTTATGTATACTAAAATGTTTAAAAGCAGATGAAATTCCTTCATGTTTTTTTAAAAAAATTTCAGAAAAAAGACCTGAAAATGAAGATTATACATTTAAAGGTTTTGCAGATTTTGTAAAAAAGTATTACAAGAAATTTTAATTTAAAAACCTAAAAAAATATGTTATTCTATAAATGATAAATAAGAACAATATGAGGAGAAATTCCAATGAAAATATCTAAATATAAAATCATAGAGGAAAGTATACTCAAGGATATAAAAGAAAAAAAATATAAATTAGGGGATCAAATTCCAACGGAAGCAGAATTAGGAAAAAATTTTGATGCTAGTAGAATGACTGTAAACAAAGCAATATTATCTTTAGTATCTAAAGGATATATAGAGAGAATAGCAGGAAAAGGAAGTTTTGTAAGCGGACAATTTATAGAAAAGCCTTTAATTAAAAAACCTAGAAGTTTTACAGAAGATATGAAATCTATAGGAAGAACAGCAGGAGCAGTTCTTTTAGAATATAAAATTTTAAGAGGATATGAACTCCCTGAAAAAGTTTTAAAAAATCTTCAAGCTGAACCAAATGACTTTATACACTATTTTTCAAGATTGAGAACAGGGGATAATATTATATTTGCAGTAAGTTATGACTATGTTCCATGTAAAACTCTTCCAGTTATAGAAGCTTCAAAATTAGAAGGTTCATTTTTTAAATATGTAGAAGAATCAGGTTTAAAAATAGGAAGCACAGAGCTAACAATAACAGCAACACTTCCAACAGAAGAGCAAAAGAAAATATTGAAAATAAGTAATGAAGCATTATTAAAAGTTTCTCATATAACAGAACTTAATGATGGAAAAATATTAGAATATATTGATACTTACTATATAGGAAGTATGTATGCATATAAGTCTTATATTACAAAATAATATATTATAAAACAAGGGAGCTTTGCTCCCTTTAATACTTTATTTCATAGTAAATAAGACCTATATATTTTATTGTTCTGTAGCTGTAAAATTTTCTATAATATTATTCCAAAGGTTTTGTTTTTTCAGAATAAATTCAAGAACCTCTCTTACAGCTCCACAGCCTCCATTTTTTGAAGAAATAAAGTCAGAGATTTCAATAATTTCAGCAGCAGAATCTTTAGGACAAGCAGAAAATCCACAAAGTTTCATAGGTTTTAAATCTATAAGGTCATCTCCTATATAAGCAGTTTCTTCAAAAGTTAAATTATATTTTTTTAATATATTTTCAAGGTCTGCAACTTTGTCCCAGCTTCCTTGAACTATTTCTTGAATTCCAAGTTCTTTCCCTCTTCTTTCAACAATTTTAGAAGTTTTGCCAGTAATGATTGCAAATTTTATTCCTTGTTTTATAGACTGACTTATTGCAAGTCCATCTTTAACATCAAAGGCTTTCATTTCATTTCCCATATTATCTATATAAAGTTTTCCGTCAGTAAGAGTTCCATCTACATCAAGAACCACAAGCTTTATCATTTTATATCCTCCTTAAATTATACTTTACTATAAAATAATATCATAATTTTAAAAAATATTAAATAAAATTAAATCTTATCAGTCTGTTTTAATTTATTTTGGGAATTTTAACATATAATATGATATAATTGTTCTTAGAAAGCAGTGAATATGATACTGAAAGGAGGGATTATTTTGGGAAAAATAATTTACATAACAGGGGGAGCAAGAAGCGGAAAAAGTTCTTTTGCTGAAAAGCTTATACAAGAGCGTTATAAAAGTAAAATATATCTTGCAACAGCTATTCCTTTTGACGATGAGATGAAAGACAGAATAGAGAAACATAAAAAACAAAGAGGAAAAAATTGGAAAACAATAGAAAATTATAAAAATCTTTCAGGAATATTAAAGAATCATATAGAGGGATATGATGTGATTCTTCTTGACTGTATTACAAATATGGTAACAAATCTTATGATTATTGAAAACGAATATGATTGGGATAATATATCTATGAAAGAAGTAGATTCAGTAAGAGAAAAAGTAATAAGAGAGATAGAATCTGTTATTGAGTTTATAAAGAAAAATGATATTGATATGGTAGCTGTATCAAATGAAGTGGGGTTAGGGCTTGTACCAACAACTGCCCTTGGAAGACATTTCAGAGATATAGGTGGAAAAATAAATCAGATAATGGCAGAGGCTTCAGATGAAGCATATCTTGTTGTATCAGGTTTAAATATGAGATTAAAATAATTTTGGAGGTTTTTTATTTATTATGAAAGGGTTGATTTTACTTTTTAAATTTATGACAAGACTGCCTATTCCTGTAAATCCTGAATTTGATTCAAAGGAACTTGGAAAAAGCATGAAATTTTTTCCTGTTGTAGGAATAGTAATAGGTATTATTTTATATGCAGTATATCTTATAGGGGCTAAATTTATTTTATCTTCATATCTTCTTGCAGCTGTAGTAGTTTTGGTTGAAGTTATTCTTACAGGAGGACTTCACCTTGATGGGCTTGCAGATACTTTTGATGGAATATTCAGCTATAGAAGTAAACAAAAAATGCTTGAGATAATGAAGGATTCTAGATTAGGTACAAACGGAGGAATAGCTATTGTTCTTTATTTTGTTTTAAAAATATTATTAATAGCAGGAATAAGAGATACAGGATTTGGTATAGCTGGAGAAATGTTTGGACTGCAGAATGCAGCAGGAGCAGTTGTTCTTGTAACACCTGTCCTTGCAAGAATAAATACAGTTCTTAACTGTGCAGCAGCACCTTATGCAAGATCTTCAGGAAGTGCTAAAGATTTTGTTGAGTGTACTGATAAGGCAGGAGTATTAACAGCAGCAGCAATAGCTCTTATTTTTTCAGGTGTAGTAGGTTGTGGAATTTTAGGTGTATTAAACCCTCTTCACCTTGTAAATATAACAGCAGTAACAATGGTTCTTGGACTTTATTTTGCTAAGCTTATGGAAAGAAAAATAGGGGGAGTTACAGGGGATACTCTTGGAGCAATACTTGAACTTTCAGAAATAGTAATTCTATTTGGATTTTATTTTTCAGCAGCAGCGTCAATAGGTTCAAAACTTTCATTTTAGAAATATTTAAAAGGGAGGTCTTATGGGAAAACTTATTTTAATAAGGCATGGTCAGACTGATATGAATAAAGATCAGATGTATTATGGAAGAATGGATGTCCCTATTAATGAAACAGGGAGAAAGCAGGCTGAAAAAGCCCGTGAGACTCTTATTAATTTAAAAATAGATTATGATAAAATTTATTCAAGCAATCTGAAAAGAGCTTATGAAACAGCAAAAATAGTAAATTATAAAAATTTAGAAATAGAAACTAATGAAAAAATTCAGGAAATGGATTTTGGAATTTTTGAAGGTTTATGCTATGAAGAAATTGTAGAAAAATATCCTGAAGAGATGGAACTTTTAAAAAAGGATTGGAAGACATATTCTTATGTAACGGGAGAGAATCCTTTTATGCTCCAGGAAAGAGCAGTTAAATTTTTAGAATCAATTGATAAAAGCAAAAATAATATGGTAGTAACACACTGGGGAATAATATGCTCCCTTTTAAGCTGGCTGTTCTCAAATGAACTTGACAGTTATTGGAAATTCCAAATAAAAAATGGCGGAATAGCAGTTATTGATTTTGTTGACAATAATTATCCTGTTCTGTGCAGTTTTAATGTTGGGGGATAGGCAGGTATTTTATGAAAAGATTAGAAGAAAGTCTTAAAGAAATAACAGTTTTAAACAAAAATTCTATGAACAAGTGTCAAAAAATATGGGATTCTAAGATGAAGCCTGTTGGAAGTCTTGGAGTCATGGAAAATATAGTTTTAAAACTAGCAGGAATATTTGAAGATTCCTTTGAAAATATAAAAACAAAAGGCTGTCATATTGTAGCAGCTGCAGATAATGGAATAATAGATGAAGGAGTTTCATCATGTCCAGTTGAATATACAAGAATAGTATCTGAAGCAATGCTTAATAATACAGCTGCAATTGGTATTATGTGTAATACCTTAGGAATAGATTTAAAAGTTGTAGATACAGGAATAAAAACAGAGATAAAAAGAAAATATCCAAATCTTTATGAGATGAAAGTGATGAATGGAACAGAAAACTTTTACAGAACTCCTGCTATGACAATGGAACAAGCTGTAGGAGCTGTTGAAAATGGAATTTTCTTTATGGAAGAGCTTGAAAATGATTATGATATTTTCTCAACTGGAGAAATGGGAATAGGAAATACAACAACAAGTTCTGCAGTGCTTTATTCTCTTACAAAATCAAGTATAGAAGAGGTTGTAGGAAGAGGAGGAGGACTTTCTGATGAAAGTCTTATAACAAAGAAAAAAGTTATATTTGAAAGCTGTGTGAAATATAATACTTTCCAGCTTGATACCCTTGAAATTTTAGCAGATGTAGGAGGGCTTGATATAGCTTTTTTAACAGGGCTTTATATAGGTGCTGCAAAATGCAGAAAGCTTATTCTTGTTGATGGTTTTATATCAAGTGTGGCAGCTCTTGCAGCATGCAGACTTAATCCTCTTGTAAAAGATTATCTTCTTATAACTCATTTAAGTGAAGAGCCAGGAATGAAAATTGTTTTAAGAGAACTTGGAGCAGAGCCATTTCTTAATATGAATTTAAGACTGGGAGAGGGAACAGGAGCAGTTCTTGCATATCCTATAATAAAATCTGCACTGGAAGTTTATAAAAATATGAAAACACCAGAAGAGGTATACAAACTTTTTTCTGAATAATTAACATTTAAAATATATACAAAAGAAAAAAAGAAGGGAAGGAAAATGGCTGAAGACTATATAGGGCACAGAAAAAGACTTCGTGAAAGATATATAAAAAATGGTTATAATGCTCTTGCAGACTATGAAATTGTAGAACTTCTCCTTACATTTGCAAAACAGAGGGTTGATACTAAGCCTCTAGCAAAAAGTCTTATAAAAAAATATGGGACTCTTGAAGATATATTAAAGGCTGATATGAAAGATTTAAAAGAAATTGATGGAATAGGAGAAGTCACAGCATTTTTTCTTAATTTTGTAGGAGATATTGCAGCTTGTTCCTTTAAAGATAAAACTAAAAAAGAAAAAGTTTCTTTAAAAAATAAAAATCAGCTTATAGCTTATTTAAGAAATGAGATAGGTTTTTCAAAAAATGAAGAATTTAAAGTCTTGTTTTTAAATTCAGCAAATGAGATAATAGAAACTGAAATACTTTTTACAGGAACAATAGATAAAAGTGCAGTGTATCCAAGAAAAATTCTTGAAAGAGCATTATATCACAATGCAAGAGCGTTGGTTTTTGCTCATAATCATCCTTCTGGAAATATATCTCCTTCAGAAAAAGATATAGAACTTACAAAGGAAATGAAAGAGTTTTTTAAAATAGCAGATATATATGTACTGGATCATATAATAATAACAAAGGATTCCTATTTCAGCTTTTTAGAAGAGGGAATAATTTAAGAATAGAAGTGGAGGAATTAATGACTGAAGAGATAAAAGAGATTAAAGAAGTAGATATTCAGACAGAGGTAATAGAAGTTATAGAAGAACAAGAACCAGCAGAAGAAAAATTTTATACAGTTCTTGGAGTTATGTTTGATATCACTAAGAAAAGATATTACTTTGAAGTTGTAGATAAAAATGAAGTATATAAAAAAGGAGATAAAGTTATAGTAGATACTGTAAGAGGTCAGGAAATAGGAGTAGTTTATAACCTTCCTGTAACTTTATCTGAAAAATTTCTTGTGCTTCCTTTAAAACCTGTTATTAAAAAAGCAAATGAAGAAGAGACAGCAAGATATGAAGAACTTAGAAAAGAAGCTGTTGAAGCACAAAAAATATGTAAAGAAAAAATAGCAAAACATAATCTTCCTATGAAACTTGTAAATACAGAATATACTTTTGATAAAACAAAACTTATATTTTATTTTACAGCTGAAGGAAGAATTGATTTCAGAGAACTTGTAAAGGATCTTGCAAATATATTTAAGCTTAGAATAGAGCTTAGACAGATAGGTGTAAGAGATGAAGCAAGAATATTAGGAGATATAGGTGTATGTGGAAAAGAACTTTGCTGCAGAACATTTATAAATAAATTTAACTCTGTTTCAATAAAAATGGCAAGAGATCAAGGACTTGTAATAAATCCGTCTAAAATTTCAGGAGTATGTGGAAGACTTCTTTGCTGCATAAATTATGAATATGCTCAATATGAAGAAGCTCTTAAAAACTTCCCTGCAATAAATCAAAATGTAGGGACAGAAAAAGGAGAAGGAAAAGTTGTCAGCATAAGTCCTCTTAATGGATTTTTATATGTAGATGTTCCAAAACTTGGAATAACAAAATTTGATATAGAGGAAATTAAATTTAACAGAAAAGAAGCTAAGAAATTAAAAAGTGAAACTACAGAAGAAGAAAGAGCACATAAAGACTTAGAAAAAGAGTAAAAATATGAAAGAAAAATATGATATTACTTTTCTTGAAAGTGGGACAAAAATATATCAGCTGACAGATGGATTTAGATTTTCTGTAGATCCTGTTATTCTAGCAGATTTCTTTGAAGGAAATCCTAAAGGAAAAGTTCTTGACATAGGAAGTGGCTGTGGAATAATTCCCATTCTGCTTGCAGAAAAAAAAGGAATGAAAGATATATGGGGAGTTGAAATACAGAAAAGTTCAGCAGAAGTTTTTAAAAAAAATATTGAAGAAAACAACTTTTCAGATAGAATTACAGTCTTAAACTGTGATGTTGAGGAGTTAACTTGTGGGAATAGTTTTGACTACATAATTTCTAATCCTCCTTATATGGCTTTTGATGGTAAAAAAATATCTGAAAATGAAAATAAGAAAATAGCAAGACATGAAATATATCTTGATCTTCAAAAACTTATTAAAAATGCAAAGAGACTTTTAAAGCCAAGAGGTGAGTTTTTTCTTGTGCATAGAAGTCATAGATTTTTAGAAATTGCAAAAATTCTTGAAGAAAATAATTTTTCTGTAAAAAGAGTATGTTTTACTTTTTTTGATAAAGAAAAAGATTCAAATCTTGTTCTTATTCAGGCATCAAAAGGAAGAAAGCATATACTTAAAATAGAAAGTCCTCTCTTCCTTCAAGAAAAAGGTTATTAAATACTTGAAAATAAATAATTTTATAGTATAATAGAATGTGAAAACAAAAAATTAAAAATAACAAAAACAGATAAAATTAATAAGAAAGGAAGAACTTAATTAGGGGTGACAATGGAACTTTTGGCTTTTTTAGAAAATGATGATCTAGAAAACTTTAATGAGAATATGAGCATCAGTGCAGTGGAGGAGAAAGACAGTAAAGGATTTACAATTCTTCATCTAGCTGTTTTAAAAGAAAAATATGATTTTGTGGACGCTTTAATGTATTATGGAGCAGATCCTAATGTTGAAAATAAAAATCATGAGACACCTTTACATATTGCAGCTAAACAGGATTCAGATGAGATTTTTAAGCTGCTTTGGGACTATGGAGCTGATCTTGATCAGGAAAATTATAAAGGGCAGACTCCAAAAGATATTGCTGAGGCAAATCACAGCAAAAAAGTATTAAGAGTTATTGAAGAAATAGAAGAAGATTAATTATTAGTGAGACTGTTGCAGGTTTATTTACAACAGTCTCTTATTTTTTATAAATTAGAAAATATAAATAGTTTTGCACTTAGATATAAAATCATATACAATATGATAAGAGGTGATTATAAAATGGATTTTAAACTGCATTCAAAATTTAAACCTACAGGAGACCAGCCTGAAGCAATAAAAAAAATATCTGAGGGAATAGAAAGAGGAGTTAAGGATCAGGTTCTTTTAGGAGTAACAGGTTCAGGAAAAACTTTTACAATAGCAAATATTATAGCTCGTACAGGAAGACCAGCTCTTATTATGGCACCGAATAAGACTTTGGCAGCACAGCTTTACTCAGAGTATAAAAACTTTTTCCCAGAAAATGCAGTTGAATATTTTGTTTCATATTATGATTATTATCAGCCTGAAGCATATATAAAATCCACTGATACATATATAGAAAAAGATTCAGCTATAAATGATGAAATAGACAGGCTTCGTTATGCTGCAACATCAGCAGTTATAAACAGAAGAGATACAATTATAGTGGCTTCAGTTTCTGCAATTTATGGTTTAGGTTCTCCAGAAACATATAAGAAAAATTCAATTCCTATTGATTTAAAAACAGGTTATGACAGAAGAGAACTTATAGAAAAATTGGTAGCCTTAAGATATGAAAGAAATGACATAGCTTTTGAAAGGGGAAAATTCAGAATAAAAGGAGATGTTATTGATATTTATCCATCTTCTCATGAAGTGGGATATAGACTTGAATTTTTTGGTGATGACCTTGAAACAATGTCAGAGATAAACACAATAACAGGGCAGAAGATAAAAAAGAATATAGAAAGAATTATAATACCTCCAGCTTCTCACTATCTTACAGAGGAAGATGAAGTTGAAAGAATTCTGGGAGATATAAAAAAAGATATGGAAACAGAAGTTGAAGCTTTTAAAAAAGAGGGAAAACTTTTAGAAGCTCAGAGACTGGAACAAAGAACAACATATGATATGGAAATGATAAAAGAGATAGGGTATTGTAAAGGAATTGAAAATTATTCAAGATATCTGAGTGGAAAGAAACCAGGAGAAAGACCTGATACTCTTATAGATTATTTTCCAAAAGACTTTTTGATATTTATAGATGAATCTCATATAGGAGTATCACAGATAGGGGGAATGTATAATGGAGACAGAGCAAGAAAGACAAATCTTGTTGAAAATGGATTCAGACTTAAAGCTGCTCTTGATAACAGACCTCTTACTTTTGAAGAATTTAGAAAAACAGCTAATCAGATTGTTTATGTGTCAGCAACTCCTGGAGATTATGAAATGGAAGTTTCAAATGGAGAAGTGGCAGAACAGCTGATAAGACCAACAGGACTTATAGATCCTGAAATTGAAGTTAGAAAAACAGAAAATCAGGTTGATGATCTTCTTCATGAAATAAGAGAGAGAGCTAAGAGAAAAGAGAGGGTTCTTGTTACTACTCTTACTAAAAAAATGGCAGAAGAACTTACAGAATATTATATTAATCTTGGAGTAAAAGTAAAATATATGCATTCTGATATTGATACTTTGGAAAGAATTGATATAATAAGAGACCTTCGTCATGGAGTGATAGATGTTCTTGTGGGAATAAACCTTTTAAGAGAGGGGCTTGATATTCCTGAAGTATCACTTGTAGCAATTCTTGAAGCAGATAAAGAGGGATTTTTAAGAAGCAGGCGTTCTCTTATTCAGACAATAGGAAGAGCAGCCAGAAATGTAAATGGGAAAGTTATACTTTATGGAGATATAATTACAAAATCAATGAAACAGGCAATAGATGAAACAGAAAGAAGAAGAACTGTTCAGAGGGAATATAATGCCTTCCATCATATAGATCCAAAAAGTGTTGTAAGAGAAGTTTCAGAAGAAGTTTTAAATCTTGATTATGGACTTCCTCAGGAAGAAGTAAAAAAAGTTTCTTCAGAGAAAAAATATCATTCAAAAGAAGAAATTGAAAAAGACATTTCTAAACTTCTTAAAGAGATTAAAAAACTTTCAGAAGAACTTGATTTTGAAAATGCAATTAAGAAAAGAGATGAAATGTTAAAACTTAAAAATATATTATTGGAACTTTAAAGAGGAAATATGGCAGACAGAGTATACAGTGTAAGTGAATTTAATAAAATAGTAAAAGGTTATCTGGAAGAAAACCCTGTTCTGCAGGAATTTTTCTTAAAAGGAGAACTTTCAGGAGTAAACTATTACAGAAGCGGGCATCTTTATTTTACCTTGAAAGATAGTAAATGTCAGGTAAAATGTGCAGCTTTCAGTTATAAATATAAAAGAATACCTGAAGATTTAAAAGAGGGAGATTCTGTTAAAATTTTCGGAGATGTTGGATTTTATGAAAACAGAGGGGATTTTCAGATTCTTGTAAGACATATTGAAAAAGAAGATAAAATAGGAGAGCTTTACAGAAAACTTGAGGAGGTAAAAAAATCACTTGAAGAAAAAGGATATTTTTCTCCTTTATACAAAAAACCTCTTCCAAAATATCCAAAATCAGTGGGAGTAGTTACATCTCTTAATGGAGCAGCTCTTCATGATATTATAAATACTGCAAGAAAAAGAATGAAAAATATAGATATCTATGTTTATCCTGCAAAAGTTCAAGGGCCAGGTGCAGCTGAGGAAATAGTAAAAGGGATTGAAACTCTTGATAAGATAGATGAAATAGATTTTATAGTAGCAGGAAGAGGAGGAGGAAGCATAGAAGATCTTTGGGCTTTTAATGAAGAAAAAGTGGCTCTTGCATTTTTTAACTGTAAGAAACCTACAATTTCTGCTGTAGGGCATGAAATAGATTTTCTTCTTTCAGATTTAACAGCTGATATAAGGGCAGCAACTCCTACTCAGAGTATGGAAATAGCTGTTCCTGTAAGAAGTGATATAGACAGTATGCTTGAAAATAAAAAGAAATATCTTGATTCTCTTATAAAAAGCAAAATAGAAAAAAGTAGAAAAGAACTTGAAAATTTAGAAAATTCTTTTGCACTTAAAAATTTTTTAAGATATATTGATGACTGCAGAGAAGAAGTTGTATCAAGAGAAAAAGAACTTCAAAGAGCATTAAAAATTTTTCTTGAAAGAAAGAGACAGGAACTTATTCTTAAAACAGAAAAGATTATAAATATTAATCCTCTTTCAACTCTTTCAAGAGGATACAGCATTACAAGAAAAAACAATATAATTTTAAAAGATACATCTTCTCTTAAAGAGGGAGATGAAATTACTACTAATTTATATAATGGTACTGTAATAAGTACAGTAAAGGAGATTAAATAATTTATGAAAAAACTGGCAGTAATATTTTTTATTATCTTTTCTTCAATGACATTTGCAGAAAAAGATACATATTCTTTTTTTGAAGGATTCTTTTCTGGAAAACCTAAGACAGATCAGAATAAAAAAGAGGAAAAAAAGGAAAGCACAGCACCTTCTCTTATTCCTATAATAGAAGGAGAAACTGTTCCTGAATATCTTGAATTTCAATATATAGATGAAAAAACAAAGGAAGAAAAAACATTTCGTGTTTATGTAACTTCTCTTCAGCCTGGAGACAGAAGGCCAGCAGAAATAGCTGCTCTTGAAAATGCAATTGCTAAAGAAACAGTAAGAGAAAAAATAACTCCAATGATGAGATATTATGAAAACAGTTTTAAAAAACATATTGAAAATATAAGCAGCAATCCTGAAAAAATATATCTTTTAGGAAATCAATATTTTATTAATAAAAAATATGAAAGAGCAAAGGATATTTTTAGTAAGAATATAGATACAGCAGATAATCTTTTTGGGGCAGCTGTTACAAACAGATTTCTTGGGTATGATAAGACAGCAATAGATTACTATAGTGAAGTGATATATTTAGAACCTAATCTTGCAGAACCTTATCTTGGAAGAGGGATATGCTATAGAAATATAGGGAGATACAGAGAAGCTCTGGCAGACTTTTTAAAATATAAATCAATGAAAAATACAGAAGAAGCTTATACAGCCTTGGGAAATATTTATATTTTAAGAGAAGAATACAGTCAGGCAAAACAAATTCTTACAGAGGGAAGAATGCTTTATCCAAATTCAAAACTTATAAGTGAATTGCTTGTAAAAGCTTATGCAAAATAAAAACATTCGGGGGTAGGTTTATGGAATGGTATAGACTTAAAGCTGCCGGAATAAAAGACAGTATTATAGGAAGACTTATGAAAGAACTGGAAAATTATCAGGATATTTTTTTGCTTGATAGAAATCAGCTGAAAAAATATTTTAAGATAGATGATGAGACAGTTAATATTATATATGAGTCAAGAAATGCAGATTTTTCAGAAGAATTTAAAAAACTTGAAAAATTAAATATAAAAGTTATTTCTATGAAAGATGAAAAATATCCAGAAAGATTAAAACAAATTGCACAGCCTCCAGTCTTTCTTTATTACAGAGGAGATATATCTCTTGCAGGAAAAGAAAAGATAATAGCTGTTGTAGGTACAAGAAAACCTACTGTATATGGAAAAAATTCTTGTGAAAGAATAGTAGATGAACTTACAGAAGGAGATGTTACAACAATAAGTGGGCTTGCTCTTGGAATTGATACTGTTTGTCATAAAAGAACTCTTCAAAAAGGAGGAAAAACAATAGCTGTTGTAGGTTCAGGACTTGATGTTGTATATCCTTATGAGAATAAAAAATATTGGGAAGAAATTGGAGAAAAAGGACTTCTTCTTTCTGAATTCCCTCCTGAAACCCCTCCCAATGCTTATAATTTTCCAAGAAGAAACAGAATAATTGCAGGACTTTCAAGAGGGGTTGCCGTTATAGAAAGTAAATCAAAGGGAGGAAGTCTTATTACAGCTTATCTTGCTTTAGAAGAGGGAAGAGATGTATTTGCAGTTCCAGGGGATATTTTTTCTCCTGCTTCAGAAGGAACAAATGAACTTATAAAAAAATCAGAAGCAAAGCTTATAACTTCTGGAAAAGATATTCTTGATGAATTTGGATGGAATATTTTAAATAAAGAAAAAGAGGAAAAATTGTGTAAATTTTCTATGACAGAAGAAGAATATAAAATTTATGAAATTTTAAATGTTGAAAAAAACCTTGATGAAATAATTTTAGAGAGTGGAATAAAAGCTGGAAATTTACTGGCACTCCTTATGGAAATGGAGATTAAAGGAATTGTTTCAAGTATCTCAGGGGGAAAGTATAGAAGAAAAAAGTGATAAAAAGGTAAAGAAATATTGATTTTTTAATATTCTTCTACTATAATTAAACAAGAAGTTTCATTATATATGTTATAATAATATATATCAAAAAGAAAAGTTTCTGAAAAAGACAGAAAATTATAATAAAATGTGTGGAAGGGATAGAATAATGGCAAGAAAAAAATCACCAAAGAAAAACTTAGTAATAGTTGAGTCCCCAGCTAAAGCAAAAACAATAGAAAAAATATTAGGGAGTAATTTTAATGTAACAGCTTCCTTCGGACATATAAGAGATTTACCTAAAAGCACACTTGGAGTGGATATTGAAAATGGTTTTAAACCTAATTACTCAACTATAAGAGGAAAGGGAGAGATAACAAAAGCACTTAAAGAACTTGCAAAAAAATCAGATAAAATATATCTTGCTTCCGATCCAGATAGAGAGGGAGAGGCAATAGCATGGCATATAGCTCATACTTTAAAGCTTGATGAAAATGAAAATAACAGAATAGAATTTAACGAGATTACTTCATCAGCTATAAGAGAGGCTATAAAGCATCCAAGAAAAATAGATACAGATAAAGTAAATGCTCAGCAAACAAGAAGAATTTTAGATAGACTTGTAGGGTATGGTATAAGCCCTCTTTTATGGAAAACAATATCAGCTAATACAAGTGCAGGAAGAGTTCAGTCAGTTGCTCTTAAACTTATCTGTGAGCTTGAAGACACTATAAAAAACTTTGTTCCAGAAAAATTTTGGGATATTAAAGGGAAATTTAATGATAACCTTGAACTTCTTCTTTATAAAATTGATGATGAAAAGATTGATAAATTAAAAGATGAAAGTTTAGTTAAAAGAGTTCAGACTTTGGAAAAAGAAAAATTTCTTGTAGAAAATGCTAAAGTAAACAAGAAAGTAAAAAATCCTCCTCTGCCTTTAAAAACAAGTACTCTTCAACAGCTTGCATCATCATATCTTGGTTTTGCTGCTTCAAAAACAATGAGAGTTGCTCAGGGACTTTATGAGGGGATAAATATAGAAGGAACTCATAAAGGGCTTATAACATACATGAGAACAGACTCAACAAGAATATCAGAAGAAGCAAAAGAAATGGCAAAAGATTATATTCTTAAGAATTTAGGAAAAGAATATTTAGGAAAGGATACACCTAAAAAGTCTGAAAAAAAACAAGAGAATGTTCAAGATGCTCACGAAGGTATAAGACCTACTGATATAAATTATCATCCAAAAGATTTACAAAAATACCTTGATAAAGACCAAATGAAACTTTATACACTTATCTGGGAAAGATTTTTAATTTCTCAGCTTGCACCTATGAAATATGATCAGTTTGAATTAATATGTGGTAAAGATAATGTTCAATTCAGAGGAGTTTTAAATAAAATAACTTTTGATGGATATTATAAAATATTTAAAGAAGAAGATGAAATACCTGTGGGAGATTTTCCAGATATAAAAACAGGTGATAATATGACTTTAACAAGCCTTGAAATAAAAGAAGATTATACAAAACCTCCTGCAAGACTTACAGAGTCATCTCTTATTAAAAAACTTGAATCTGACGGAATAGGAAGACCTTCAACTTATGCAACAATTATAGATACTCTTAAGAAGAGAGAATATGTGTCTCTTAAAGGAAAAAGTTTCGTTCCTACACAGCTTGGATATGAAGTTAAATATGTTTTGAATGAGCATTTCCAAGATATAATGAATGAGAAATTCACTGCTGATCTTGAAAATAAGCTTGATGAAATAGCCGAAGGAAAAGAAAATTGGCAGAAAATTCTTGAAAATTTCTATAAGGGACTTTCTAAAAATATAGAGAAATATAAAGCTGAAGTTGAAAAAGATGAAAATAAAGTGATTGTTTCAGATGTAAAATGTCCTTGTGGAAGAGGATATATGATATTAAAGAATGGAAGATTTGGAAGATATCTTGCATGTGAACATGAAGACTGTAAAGAAAAATTTTCTCTTAAAGGAATAGATATTCCTATGGAAGATATTCAGACAGGAAAGATATATGTAAATGATATTTTAAAAGAAAAGCTTGATGCAAAAAGAGGAAAAACAACAGATGTAAGAACTCCTGAAGGAGCAGTAATGCTTCTTAAATTAGGAAGATTTGGAAGTTATCTTGAAAGTGAAAATTATGCTTCAGATAATATAAGAGAGCCACTTCCTTCAGAAATAAGAAAACTTCTTGCTCAAGGAAGTGTAGAAGAAAAAGATGGAGTAGTTCTTCTTAATGAAAAGATAAAGGCTATAAAAGATGAAGAAAATAAAATTCTTTCAAAAGCTGGAGTCTGTGAAAAATGTGGAAAGCCTTTTAAAATAGGAAGAGGAAGATGGGGAAGATTCCTTGCATGTACAGGATATCCTGAATGTAAAAATATTAAAAAAATTGATGCAGAAGGAAATATAATAGAAACAAAAGAAAAAACAAAAAAGAAATAATTTGTATGGATATATAAAAGATATATTGGTTTATTATAATGGGTACATAAGAAAGGAAGCAATGAACTTTCTGGAAAAATTACCATATTATCAAAATGTTTATGAGTAGAATTTTATTTTTATCTCTCTCCCTTACATGTATAAAAATAAAGTTTATATTCATAAATACAACCATCAATTAAATGCCTAAACCCAAAATAAAGGAGATGATACCCGTCATCTCCTTTTCCCTTTTTTGTAAATTTTAATATTTTAAAAACAATATAGCATTATATAATTTATAAAAATAAAATTTTAAGATATTGAAAATATTTTTGTAATTTATGAAGTGAGTTGAACGCTGAAAAATGACACTGTCTGAACGAAGTGAGTTTGTCATTTTTAGTGAAACGAACAATATAAATAAAAAATATTTTCACAGAAGAAAATTTTATTTTTATAGATTTTCTATTTTTTTAAATCAACAGTTCCTTCAAAAGTAATTTCTGCACTTCCTCTTAATTTAACTCTGTCTTCAAGGACTTGAACTTCAAGTTCTCCTCCTTCTGTATAAACTTTTATTGTGCTGTCCATTCCTTTTAATTTATGGCATAAAAGAGCAGCAGAACTTGAACCAGTACCACATGCCAAAGTTCTTCCAGCACCTCTTTCCCAAGTAAATATTTTTATTTCGTTATTAGAAAGAGGAAGAACAAAGTTTACATTTGTTTTCTTAGGAAAAATAGGATTAACTTCAATTTTAGAACCTATATCGTTGACATCGTATTGCCCTTCATGTTCTATGAAGATTACAGTATGGGGAACACCTAAAAATATAGATGAAAAAGTAATTTCTTTTCCGTCAATTGTAAGTTTTTTATTAAAAGCATTTTCTCCTTCAACATTTACAACTATATCTTTAGGAGAATATTTTATATTTCCTATTTCAATTTCAATTTTTTCAACAATTCCTTTATCATTTATATTAAGGACAGCTGTCTGAACTCCTGCAAGAGTTTCTATTTTTAATATATCTTTTTTTACAATATTTTTTTCATATACAAACTTAGCAAAGCATCTTATTCCATTGCCACACATTTCCCCTTGTGAACCGTCACTGTTATAATAGTACATTTTTACATCGTATTCTGTACTTGGAAGAGCTACCATGATACCATCTCCTCCAACTCCAAATCTTCTGTCACAAAGACTTTTAATTTTAGGAACTATTTCATCAAGATTGTATTTAAAGCCGTCTATAAGCAGGAAATCATTTCCGGCTCCTTGCATTTTTGTAAATTCCATTTAATCCTCCTGTTTAGTCTTCAAAATTTACATCATTTCTTATTAAATCTTCGTATGTTTCCCTTCTTACTAGAAGTCTTGATTTTCCATTTTTAACAAGAACAACAGCTGGTTTTCTAAGTCTGTTGTAATTGCTTGCCATAGAATAATTGTATGCTCCTGTTGTTGCTACAGCAAGAATATCCCCTGCCTGTGCTTCTGCCATAAAAGTATCTTTTATAAGCATATCCCCTGATTCACAGCATTTTCCTGCAACTGTTACTTCATCAGAAGTTTTTTCATTCATTTTATTGGCAATACATCCTTCATATTCTGCCTGATAAAGAGCTGGTCTTATATTATCTGCCATTCCACCATCAACAAATATATATTTCTTTCCACTGTGAGTTATTTTTGTTCCCCCTACAGTGTATATTGTTGTCCCTGCATTTCCAACAATACTTCTTCCAGGCTCTATAATAACTTTTTCAAGAGAAATTTCATATTCATCAAGTTTGTTTTCAAGTATTTCTACCATTTTTTTCATAATCTGAGGAATATTAAGTTCTTTATCCCCTTGAACATAATATATTCCAAATCCTCCTCCAAGATTAAGAACTCTTGTATTAAAATTTAGTTTCTCTTTTACAGTTTCTATAAATTTCATCATAGTTTCTATTTCTTCATAGAATGCTTTTGTATCAAATATTTGTGAACCTATATGGCAGTGAAAACCAAGAAGTTCAACATACTCAGATTTTTGGAACTCTTTTATTATATCATATATTTTATCTTCATATATAGTTTCTCCAAATTTAGAAGAATCTTTTGATGTTTTTATGTATTCGTGAGTATGTGCTTCAATTCCTGGATTAACTCTTAAAAGTGCTTTTACTTTTTCTTTTTTTATTCTACATATTTCTTCTAGTTTTTTTAATTCAGAAAAACTATCAACAATAATTGTTCCAACTCCATAATCAATACACATTTCAAGTTCTAAATCGCTTTTATTATTTCCATGCATATATACATTTTCCATAGGAAAACCAGAATGCTTTATTGTAAAAAGTTCCCCATCAGAAACAGCATCAACTCCTAAACCAAATTTATTTACAAGCTGACACATTCCTATATTTAAAAAAGCTTTTGTGGCATATATAACCTGTGTTTTAAATTTTTCAGAAACAAAATATTCTTTATATTTTTTCATATTATCTTCAATAAGTTTTTGATCCATTATATAAAGAGGTGTTCCATATTCCTCTCTAAGTTTTTCAACAGATATTCCTCCAATATGAAGAACACCATTTATAATTTCAGAACTTCCAAACAATTTCATATCCATCACCTTTTAAAAATATTTGAGTAAAAAAAATCACAGTCTGAAATACCAAACTGTGATAAAAAATATAAAATGCAGTAGAATTTTTCACAGATAACATTTTATTTTATTAATTTTTTAATTATTTTTCTAAAAAATCTTTAAAGTCATCTTCAGTGAACTGATATTTTTTTCTGCAGAAATGACATTCAGTTTCAATAGTACCTTTCATTTCTTCAAAAAGTTTTTTTAATTCCTCTTTTCCAAGAGTGATAAGACCTTTGTAATATTTTTCTTTGCTGCAGTTACAGCTGTATGAAATTTCTCTTTCTTCCATAATTTCATAATCTTCAACAAGTCTTTCGTGATTTTCATCAGTCATGTCTTCGTAAAGAAGTTTTAGGATTCTTTCAAGATCCATTCCTCCTTTAAATAACTCTGTAACATTTCTGATTGCTTTTATTTTTTCTTCAAGACGGTCTATAAACTTTTCATCAGCATCAGGGAAAAGCTGTATCATATATCCTCCAGCTGATCTTACAGTTTTATTATCTTTTAAATCAACTCCAAGAGCTATAACTGTAGGAGTTTGTTCAGAAGTTACATAATAGTATGCAATATCCTCTGCGATTTCTCCTGAATTAATTTCAGAAAGTCCCACATAAGGTTCTTTTAATCCCATATCTTTAATAACTCTTAAACTACCTTTACCTATAAGGTTTGCAACATCAGGTCTTCCTGTAGGTCTTGGAGGAAGATCTGCCTGAGGATTAGCAAGATATCCTTTAACTTCTCCTTTTCCATTTGCTGTAACTGTCATCTGAGGTACAAGTCCGTCAGTTGAAGTGATAAGTGTTAAAAGGTCATCACCTTTTAAAGACATTCCCATTATAACACCAGCTGTTAAAAATCTTCCAAAAGCTGCTATTGCAGTTGGGCTACATTCATGTATGTCCAATGCTTTTTGAACAATTTCAGTTGTATCTGCAAGAAAGAATCTTGCATTTTTACTTGCTCCTCTTATTATTCTGCTTTTCATTTTATATACTCCTTCCTAGTAAACATCATATCTTATAATATCTTTGTATTTTTCATATTTATTTTGTGAAATAACTTTTTTTAATATGATGTTGTTTTTTATCTTTTTATTTTTTTCTAAAAATTTTCTTATATTTTTTATTTCTTTTTTATTAAATCCATAGTAAGATAAAATTTTATCATCAGCTTTATTAATATAAAGTGGTTTTATATTTGGAATCTCATTTATAAAAAAATATTTTTTTAATTTTTCACATGTTTTTTCACCAATTCCACTTACACTTTCAAGTTCATTAATATTTTCTATTCCACCTTTTATATCTCTGAAACTTATTATTTTGCTTACATAGCTTTCGGCTACTCCACTTCTTAACATCTCTTCTCTGGTTGCTTTATTTATGTCAAGCTTTCCAGAAGCATTGTCACTTATTATCATTTTATATTTTGCCCCGAAAGAAAAAATGGATATTATAAAAAATAAAGTTAATATAATTTTTTTCATAAAACCTCCGATAAAGCTGATGATTGTATAAAGAAAATGAACAGAAAATTAAAAATTAAAAAGTTCCTCTTTTTGCTTCATTCTTTCTTTCATCTCACATATATACATATATGGATCTTTAGGATTAATATATCTTACAATAGAAGCTCTTGTTTCATCAATCATTTCTACTTTTTTACTTATAGCTCCTCCTCCAAGAGCTATTGTTGACTGATTTTCTTCTATCATTTCAATATTAAATATAGATTCTTTTCCTTCTTTTGAATATCCCACATTTTCTCCCCATTCAAGACTATTTTTTTGTCTGTAAAGATAATATGGTTTTAAATTCATTTCCTCAGTAAGTTTTTCTATTTCTGCTTCAATTTTTTCATTTTCAATAGCAGTTATTTTATATTTTTCTCTTACAAGTTTTGAACCATTTTTAACAGCAAGAGCATGGATTGTAAGGTTATCTATATCATATTTTCTTACTTCATTAAGAGTTCTTAAAATATCTTCAACACTTTCTCCAGGAAGTCCTAAAATTAAATCCATGTTTACTATAAATCCAAGTCTTTTTATTTCTTTAAAGATTTCATCAAAGTGTTTTCTATCAAAGTTTCTGTTAAGTTCCTTTAAAATATGTTCATTGAAACTTTGAGGATTAAGACTTACTCTGTCAACTCCTTCATCTTTTAGAATTTGAAGTTTTTCAATATTTAGGGTATCTTCTCTTCCAGCTTCAAAGGTAAATTCTTTTAAATGCTCAAGGTTTATATTTTTATATACAGCGTCAATAACTCTTTTTAAATCTTTTTCAGTAAGAATGCTAGGAGTACCCCCTCCCATATAAAGAGATTCTATTCTGCATTTTTTTCCCTGAAGCATTTCTCCTGTAAGTCTTATTTCTTCAAGAAGTGTTTCTACAAATTCATCATAGAATTTTCCAAGTTTGCTGTTGATTTCATAAGAAGCAAATGAACAATATCTGCATCTTGTAGGGCAGTATGGTATCCCTATATACATATTTACAGCCTTATCATTAAGATAAAGGCTTTCTTTTTTAACCACATCTATAAGAAGTTTTCTTTTTTTAGGAAAAGCAAAATAAAGCTTATCAAGGATTTCATCAATTTCCTCATAAGAATATCCCATAATAAGAAAACGCCTTACAAGTTTTGTAGGTCTTACTCCCATTAAAGCACCCCAAGGGTATACTTTTTTAAATAATTTTAAAAGTCCTGCTTTTATCATTACAATTTTTTGATCAACCATTTTATCACTGTAATTTTTCAGAGTGAAAACAAAAGAATTTTCTCCTGAAGTAAGTTCAAGAGAGATAATATCTTTATTTTCTTCAAGAGTTCTTACATTAAGAGTATCTATTTCCACATCAGGAAGCATAACTTTTTTAAATTCATGTATTGTATTATCTTTAATATTAAAATCTAAATTAATTTTCACTTAATTCTCCATATATTTTTATAAATTTTCTGTATTAAAAAATAAAAGTTATCTGTTTTTTCTTAAAGCTTTCACCATATTTTCATATTGAATATTGCTTATTTTATTTTCTTTATACAGATCTTTTAGACATTCTTCTTTATTAAGCATTCCGTCTCTTCCACTTATATCTATAAAAGACTGAATTTGATTTATTTTACCATTTTTTATAAGATTTGCAATTCCTCTATTTATATAAAGCATTTCACAAAGAGGAACTCTTACTTCAGAGATACCTTCAATAAGTTCTTGATAAATTACTCCAATAAGATTTGAAGCCAGCTGTCTCTCTATAAGATTTTTTTTATTTTCAGGAAATACAGAAAGGATTCTGTCAACAGTATCAACAGCTCCATTTGTATGAAGAGTTGCAAGAACAAGATGGCCAGTTTCAGCAGCTGTAAGAGCCATTTCCAAACTTTCAGTATCTCTTAGTTCTCCAACCATTATAATATCAATATCCTGACGAAGAGCAGATCTTAATCCATCAATAAAACTTTTAGTATCCCGTCCCACTTCTCTTTGTCTTATAATGCTTTTCTTTCCTTTGAAAATATATTCAATGGGATCTTCAATAGTTAAGATATTAAGATTTTCTTCCCTATTAAATTTTTCTATAATTCCTGCAAGGGTACTGCTTTTTCCACTTCCACTTTTTCCTGAAACTATAATAAGCCCTTGCTTTTTTTCAAGAAGTTCATATATTTTTTTATTTATTCCAAGTTCTTCAAGAGTAAAAGGTTCTTCTCTTATAAGCCTTATACTCATGCCTATGTTTTCTTTTTCATAAAAAATATTTATACGGCAGTTAATTCCACAAGCTTTAAAAGAAAAATCAAGTTCTTTTTCTAAATTAAGAATTTTTTTATCTTCTTCTTTAGAAACAAAAGAGGATAGGTCTTTCATATCCTCTTCTGTAAAAGCACTATATTCTTCTATTCTTATAAGTCTGCCGTTAATTCTGAACACAGGAACTTCTCCAGCAAGAAGATGGATATCTGAGGCTTTCATCATTTTTCCTTTGTTTAAAATTTCAAAAAAAGTTTCTTTGTTCATAAAACCAGACTCCTTTTTTATAATTTTATTTTATAAGTAGCAGTACTAATATTCCAAGAATTATTCTGTAAACTCCAAAAAGTTTGAAAGTTCTTGTTTTAATATATCCCATAAACCATTTTATTACAATGTAAGCTACAATAAAAGCTGTAAATGAACCTGCAAACATAAGAGTCCATTCCTGAGAAGTAAAGCTAAGTCCACTTTTCATAAGTTTTAAAAGAGTAGCTCCAAACATTGTAGGTATTGCAAGGAAGAAAGAAAATTCTGCTGCAACACTTTTTGACAGTCCAAGAAGAAGAGCTCCTACAATAGTAGCTCCTGATCTTGAAGTTCCTGGTATCATTGCAAGGCATTGGAAAAAACCAATAGCTAATGCTGTTTTATATGATATATCTTTAAGTGATGTTATTTTTTTTGCCTTTATTTTATCTTCAATAAAATAAAGGATTATTCCATAAACTATAAGCATTATTGCAACAATTTTTGTATTTCCCATAAACATCTCTGTAATGTAGTCATCTGCAAGAAAACCTATTACTCCTGCTGGAATAACTCCTACAAGAATTTTACTCCAAAGAGTAACTCTTTCAATTAGAACTTCTTTATTTTTTACAAATGGGTGAATATCTCCCCAAAAATAAAGAAGAACTGAAATTATAGATCCAAACTGAACTATAACAAGAAAATTATCCATAAAATGTTTGCTTATATTAGGACTGTTAATAAATCTTTCAACAAGAATCATATGTCCTGTACTGCTTATTGGAAGAAATTCTGTAACTCCTTGAACTATTCCAAGAAGAATAACAAGTAAAAAAGGATTCATTTTTTATTTTCCTCCCAAGTATATTATAGATAAGGATCTTCTTTAGAAAGATAGTTTACAACATAATCATAAACTCCCTCTTCAAGAGTATGGAATTTTTTAGTGTATCCTGCTTTTTTAACTTTATCCATTTTTGCTTCAGTAAAGTATTGGTATTTTCCTCTTAAGTCTTCAGGCATAGGAACAAAAGTAATTACATCTTCTTCTTTTAAATCAGGGTTTCCAGAAGCTGCTCTCATTGTTGCCATAGAAAGATCTTTAAAGCTTCTTGCTTTTCCTGTTCCTACATTATATACTCCTGAAGGAACTTCTTCTGTTAAGAAATAATATAATAAATCAACAACATCTTTTATGTATACGAAATCTCTTAGTTGTTCTCCATCAGCATACCCTTCTTTATGAGATTTGAAAAGTTTAACTCCTCCATCAGCTTTATATTGGTTGAAAGTATGGAATACCATAGATGCCATTCTTCCTTTGTGGTATTCTTGAGGGCCATAAACATTAAAGAATTTACAGCTTATCCATTGTTTTGGAGTCTTAGTTTGTTTGAAAGACCAGTCATCAAAAAGTTTTTTAGAATATCCATATTTATTTAAAGGAAGAAGCTTATGGAATTGTTCAACAGTGATATCGTCATCATATCCTTGTTCTCCAGCACCATATGTAGCAGCAGAAGAAGCATTAACAAAGTTTATATTGTGATCAGCACAGAATTCCCATAATTTTTTAGTATAACCATAGTTATTACTCATTAAGAAATCTCCATCTCTTTCTGTTGTTGCTGAGCAAGCACCAAAGTGAGCTACTCCTGTAATTTTAGCTGCATTTTTCTCATCAGCAAGCCATTCAAAAAGGTTATCTCTGTCAACCCAGTCAGCATAATCTCTTTTTCTTAAATTAAGCCATTTATCTTCTGTTCTCATTTTATCAACAGCTAATATGTCGTTGATTCCCATTTCGTTTAATTTCCATATAAACGCACTTCCGATAAAACCGGCAGCACCAGTAACAATAATCATTATTTTACCTCCGTTATTTAGCCTTATATATAAATTCTAGCTGTTTTTTACAATAAATTCAAACTTTTTTTCATATTCTCATATTCTGAAAGATTAAGTCCCGTATCTCCAAGAGAAACTTCAACTCTGTTTCCTCCGTGAAAATCAGATCCTCCTGTTATGATAAGATTATATTTTTCAGCAAGCTTTTTATAATATTCCTTATCTTTTTGTGAAAAACTGTAATAATTAACTTCAAGTCCTTTTAAACCATGCTTTATAAGTTCTGAAATAAGTTTTTCAACCTCATCTTTGTTTTCAGTTATAAGTTTAGGGTGTGCAAGAGAAACAAAAGCACCATTTCTCATAAGAATATCAACTGCATCAGCAGGTTTATAGTCTCTTTTTTCTACAAAGGCTGCTCCTCCTTTTCCAAGATAATTTTTAAAAGCATCAGATTTACAGCTTACATATCTTTTTTTTAGCATAATTTCTGCAAAATGTGCTTTGCTTATAACATTTCCTTGAACAATGGTTTTAAGTTCATCCATAGTTACAGGAAGATTTAAATCAGCCAGTTTTTTTATAATTTTTTCGTTTCTTTCATTTCTTATATCAGCAATTCTGTCAAGTTCTTTTAAAAAGTCTGTATCATCAAGATTTAAAAAGTATCCTAAAATATGAACATCTTTTCCGTTAAGATTGCATGACATTTCAATGCCTTTTATAATTTCAATATTATATTTTGCTTCATATTCTTTTATCTTCTTACTGTCTTTAAGTCCATCCACAGTATCGTGATCTGTTACAGCAAGAACTTTAAGCCTTTTTTCAGAAGCCATTTTAACAAGTTCTTCTACTGTATATGTACCATCAGAATTTACTGTGTGAGTGTGTAAATCTGCAATTACTTTATTTTCCATTTCTTTTTTCCCTCTCTTTTATAAACAAAAAAACAGAGGCTATATTATTAATAAAGATATTAAAGAAATAAAATTTTAAAAGATTGAAAAAATTTTCGTAATTTATGAAGCGAACTGAACGCTAAAAAATGATATGTGTGAGCAAAGCGAGTTTGTCATTTTTTAGTGAAGAGAGCAATATAAATAGAAAAGTTTTTCACGGAGAAAATTTTATTTCTTAATTAATACTAACAATAGCCTCTTGAGTTTAATTAGTTATCCCATTTTTCAAGTTCAGAAAGATATGGAGAGTAAGCAATGTATAGAGCTTTAGCATTTACATTGTTTCTTTCTTGTTTAGTAAGCATTCCTTTTTTATAAATAGTTACAATTTCCATAACTCTGTCTGAAACTTCAGAACCATACCAGCTGTTTTCATTGAAAAACTCAGCTCTTTTTATAAATTTGTTAAGAAGTTTTCTAAGTCTTTTTATATCTTTTTTATCTAAATCAGATTTTTGAGAGAAAGCAACTATTTCGCTCCATTCTTCAGGTGTAGCTACTGTATTTTGAATATGGTTTGAAGGATTTGCCATTCTAAGACGGGCATCACTTACCATTTTATCAACAAGACCTTTTCCATTTTTTATGTTTGTATCGCTAAGATAAAAACTTCTGTCAAGACCTGAAACATATCCATTAAGAAGAGAGTTAAATTTATCTCTGTCTTCTTGTGTAAGCTCTTCTTTTTCAGGAAGAGTTTTAAGGAAATTGTAGTCTTTTTCACTCATTTTTCCTGTTTTTTGTAAATAATAGATAGGATTTTGGTTTCCATACCAGTCAGGGATAAGAGATTCTTCAACAACAACCTTTGCTATTGTACGATCCCATTGTTTTATATCTTCATCTTTTATCTCATGCTTTTCTGTTACTTTTACAGAACTGCATGCAGTTACTAATAATAATGCTCCAACAGCTAATAATTTTTTCATAATTAATCCTCCTGTAATTTGGTTATTATCTTCCACAACACTTATTATATGGCTTTCCGCTTCCGCAAGGACAAGGTCCTTCAGGATTTTCATCTCCTCCTGCAACAGCTTCTGCTTCCATTTGTTCTTTTGTTTTTACAACAACTTTAAACATATATGATGTTGTTTCCATTTTAATAGTTTCAAGCATTCTTCCATAAAGCTCCCCTGAAAGAAGTTTGTATTCAATTACAGGATCTTTCTGACCATAAGATCTCAGATAGATTCCTTCTCTTAAACCGTCAAGAGCTTTTAAGTGCTCTCTCCATCTGTTATCAACTACTTCAAACAGAACATATTTTTCTATTTCTCTCATCAGGTCTGAACCAATTTCATTTTCTCTTTCCTGATATTTAGCTTCTATTTCTTCAAATAATTTATCTGCATATTCTTCAATACCATAAGATTTATATTCTTCAAAATCTTTGATTTCATATCCATAATGTTCTTCAAGGAATTCAGAAAGTCCTTTGATATCCCATTCGTCTTTAAATTCTCCAACAAATCTTTCAATAACAGCAGACTGAATAGTTCCTCTAAGCATTTCTGTAATAGTGTCTTTTAAATCAGTTTTAGAAAGAGCTTCATTTCTGCTTGCATAAATTGCTTCTCTTTGTTTATTCATGACATCGTCAAATTCAAGAAGAGATTTTCTGATTCCAAAGTTTCTTGATTCAACTTTTTTCTGAGCATTTTCAATAGCTTTGCTTATCATTTTATGAGCGATAGGTTCTCCTTTAGGGATACCAAGTTTTTCCATAACAGTTTTTACTCTGTCAGAACCAAAAAGTTTCATAAGATCATCTTCAAGAGAAAGGTAGAATTGAGATTCTCCAGGATCTCCTTGTCTTCCTGATCTTCCTCTTAACTGATTATCTATTCTTCTTGACTCATGTCTTTCAGTACCAAGAATATAAAGTCCTCCAAGAGCTTTAACTTTTTCTTTTTCAGTTTCACATTGAGCAATATATTTATTTAAGACTTCATTGTATCTTTCATCTGAAATAGGAACTTCACTTTTTGCCATAAAATCTGGATTTCCTCCAAGCATGATGTCAGTTCCTCTACCTGCCATATTTGTAGCGATTGTTACAGCTTTATATCTTCCTGCCTGAGCAACAATTTCAGCTTCTTGAGCATGGAATTTAGCATTAAGAACATTGTGAGGAATGTTCATTTCTTTTAATCTATTAGAAAGAAGTTCAGAACCTTGAATTGTAATTGTACCTACAAGCACAGGCTGTCCTTTGTCGTGAAGTTCTTTTATTTTTTCAACGATAGCATCTATTTTTTCTTCTTTTGTTTTATAAATAATATCTCCGTTGTCTTTTCTTATAACAGGTTTGTTTGTTGGGATAATAACAACTTCAAGACCATAAATATGCATAAATTCAGCAGCTTCAGTTTCAGCAGTACCAGTCATTCCAGAAAGCTTTTTATACATTCTGAAATAGTTTTGAAGAGTTATTGATGCAAGAGTTTGGTTTTCACTTGCTATTTTAACTCCTTCTTTTGCTTCAATAGCTTGATGAAGGCCGTCAGAATATCTTCTTCCTTCAAGTGCTCTTCCAGTAAATTCATCTATTATAACTACTTCATTTTCTCTTACAAGATAATCTTTATCTTTAACAAAAAGTTCTTTTGCTTTTAAAGATTGCATTAAATAGTGTGTAAGTTCAATGTTATTTGGTGAGTAAAGGTTATCAAGTCCAAGCATTTTTTCAACTTTTTTAACACCTTTTTCAGTAAGAGTAACATTTTTTCCCTTTTCATCAACTTCGTAGTCTTTCCACATTTCTTCAGGGAAATTCATTTCTTTTTTCTTTTTAATATCAGTTATTTTTTCAGTTTCTCTACTTCTTTCAAGCATTGTTGCTATTTGGAAGAAAGTCTGATAAAGTTTTGCAGTATTTGCAGCAGCACCTGAAATAATAAGAGGTGTTCTTGCTTCGTCAATAAGAATTGAATCAACTTCGTCAACAATACAGAAGTTTAGTTCTCTTTGAACTTTGTCTTCAAGTCTTGGTACCATATTATCTCTTAGATAATCAAAACCAAACTCAGAGTTTGTTCCGTAAGTTATATCAGCCTGATAAGCTGCTTTTCTTAAGTCATTATCAAGTCCGTTAATAATAACTCCAGAAGTAAGACCTAGGAAAGAATATAATTGTCCCATTTGCTCTCTATCTCTTTGAGCAAGATAATCGTTTACTGTGATTACATGAACTCCTTTTCCTGTAAGAGCATTTAAGTAAATTGCAGTAGTGGCAACAAGAGTTTTTCCTTCTCCTGTTTTCATTTCTGTTATTTTTCCTTCGTGAAGTACAATTCCTCCAATAAGCTGTACATCATAATGTCTCATTCTAAGAACTCTTTTTGAACCTTCTCTTACAACAGCAAAGGCTTCAACAAGAAGATCATCAAGAGTTTCTCCTGCTACAAGTCTTTTCTTGAACTCATCAGTTTTTCCTCTAAGTTCTTCGTCAGAAAGTTTTTCATATTCAGGTTCAAGAGCGTTGATTTTTTCAACAGTTTTTCTCATTCTCTTTACTTCTCTGTCATTTTTTGTTCCAAAGATTGCTTTTAATAAACCCATTTACCTGTTCCTCTCTATATTTAGTTATTTATTTTATACAACTTTACATTCTAAATACTACCATAAAGTAAGCTCTTAGTCAAAATATTTATTGCTTGTTATCCTTGTATAAGCTGGAAAAATTCTTCCTCTGACAATATTTTTATTGTACCAATATCCTGAGCTTTTTTTAATTTGCTTCCTGCATCTTTTCCAACAATAAGATAATCAAGATTTTTACTTACAGCAGAAAGATTTTTTCCTCCAAATTTTTCAATTTCTTCTTGAATTTCTTTTCTTGAAAATCTTTCTAGCTTTCCTGTAACAAGGAAATTCTTTCCTTGAAAAATATCTTTCTCAATTTTAGACTCTTTAAGAAGAGAAAAGTTTACACCAAATTCTTTTAAACGATTTATAGTTTCTATATTATTAGAATCTCTCATAAAAGAAAAAACAGATTTTGCAACTTTTTCTCCCACTCCATCTATCATAAGAAGTTCTTCCTCAGACATTTTCATAAGTGTATCTATGTTTTTACTTTTTTCAGCTAGAAGATTTCCTAAGAATTTTCCTACATAAGGTATTCCTAGTGCATAAAGAGTCTTTGAATAATCTCTTTTTTTACTTTCTTCAATGGAATTTAAAAGATTTTCAACGCTTTTTTCTCCCATTTTTTCTAAGCCTGCTATATCTTGTCTGTAATTTTTAAGATTGTATATATCAGTTATATTTGTTATAAATCCAAGTTCAAGAAATCTTTCAATAATTTTTTCTCCAAGTCCTACAATATTCATTGCATCTCTTGAAACAAAATATTCAATTCTTCCTTGTACTTTTCCCATACAATGTTTATTTGTACATTTTAAATCTACAAGTCCCTCTTCTTTTTCAAGCAGAGAACCACATACAGGACAATTTTCAGGAGGAACAACAATTTTTTCTTCTCCTGTTCTTACTTCTTTAATAGATTTTACAACCTGAGGAATTATTTCAGCAGCTTTTTCTATTATCACTCTGTCACCAATTCTTATATCTTTTCTTTTAATTTCATCAAAATTATGAAGGCTTGCTCTTTTTACTTTACTTCCAGAAACTTCAGCCTCTTCAAGCTCAGCAACAGGAGTAACTTTTCCTGTTCTTCCTACCTGCCATGTTATATCAAGAAGCTTTGTAGAAACTTGTTTAGCAGGAAATTTATATGCTATTGCCCATCTTGGACTTTTAGTAGTACTTCCAAGAATATTCCAAAGATCAAGGCTATTTACTTTTATAACCATTCCATCTGTTTCGTAATCAAGTTTTTCTCTTTCATCTTTCCAAAACTCTATTCTTTTTTCAAGTTCTTGAACAGAGTCAATGACTTCTCCTATTCCTGTAGTTTTAAGACCAAGTTTTTCAATATAATTAAGAGCTTCTTTGTGAGTTGAAAGATTATATTTCTCGCTGTTTACTATAAAATAGAAATAGCAGTCAAGTCCTCTTTCTTTTACAATTTCAGCATCTATTTGTCTTAAAGTTCCACTGGCAGCATTTCTTGGATTGGCAAAGATTTCCTCCCCTGCTTCCATTCTTTTTTTGTTAAGTTCTTCAAATCTGCTTATAGGAAGAACAATTTCTCCTCTTACTTCAATATCTATATTTTCCTTTAAAAATTTAGGAACAGATTTAATCTGCATAACATTTTCAGTAACATCTTCTCCAATAACTCCGTCACCTCTTGTTACTGCCTGAACAAGTTTTCCTTTTTCATAAGTTACACTTATAGAAAGACCATCAAGTTTAACTTCAAGGACATAGTCAATTTTATTTTTAAGAGAGCTTTCCTGAGAAATTATTTTTTCAGCTCTCTTTATAAAATCTTCAATATCTCCTATATTGTAGCTGTTTGAAAGGCTAAGCATAGGGCTTTTATGTGTTACTTTTTCAAATTTTGTATCTTTTAAACTAGAACCAACATTCATACTTGGAGACATATTATCTGCAAATTGTGGATATTCTTTTTCAAGACTTTCAAGCTTTTTTAAAAGTTTATCATATTCAATATCAGATATTAAACTTTCATTTTTAGAATAATAATAGTAATTATATCTTTCCAGTTCTTCTCTTAAATTTTTAATTTGTATTTCTATATTTTCCATTAAATTAACACTCCTGAACTTTTATTTTTTCAAGTTAATTATAACTTTTTTATCTGTAAAATGTCTATGATTTGTTTTATTAAGAAAGTTTTTTGACAAAAAATAAAAAAGGCTGCTTTAAAATTATTTAATAAAAATTTTTTATAATTTTTCAGCAGCTTTTATTTATTAATTATTTTTTTTACTCCAGAAAACAAGAGAAACAGCTATAACAGCAAGACATATTCCAAAATAAATAATTGTCATAGGATTTTGAAGACCTCCTATTATAATAAGAAGAGATCCGATTATAGCAAGGACAGGAATAATTATTCCTCTTATTTTTCCTTCAACCTCTCCCTTTAAATATAACTTTATAACACAAACATAAAGAATTATATAAAGTATATAACTTGCTACTATAGGAATTTCAGAAACATCAGAATTTGGTATAAGATTATTTTTCTGAACATAATAGTTTATATATTCCCATACACAAGCAATAATAAATGCAACAAGTGCAGAATATTCAGGAAGATGTGTTTTTTCATTTACTTTTTTTAATTTTTCTTCCATAGGGAACATACCTCTTAAAGCAAGAGAGTAAGGAAGACGGATAAATCCAAGTATAAATCCATTAAGAGTTCCAAGAACAGAAATAATTACAAAAATAAGAATAATTTTTGCTCCCATTTCTCCAAATAGTTTTAAAGCTGCAGCATTAACATGCTGATCTCCCATTTCTATAATTTGAGCAGGTCCAATTAAAAAACTTATTCCTGTAAAATAGAATATATATGCAGCAAGAACAAATATAGGTCCTACTATAAGTGCAATGGGAAGATTTCTCTTTGAGTTTTTAATCTCATGTGCTATTGAAGTGGAAACAACCCATCCGTCATAAGAAAAGGCTATAGGCCCAAGTGCTGCAAACCAATTTATTGAAGAAGGAACTGAGGCTGTTTTCTCAGCTATAGGCATTGCTGCATACGGATCTCCATAAATAAATCCAGCTGTTGCTATTATTATAAGTGGAATCATTTTTATAATTGTTGCACAATTTTGAAAATATCCTCCAAGAGTTGCAGAAAGGGCATTGATAATAAAATATATTATTGCTGCTATAAGTCCTATAACTCCTATAAGTTCAGGTGCAGCATTTATACCAAAAAGCATACATATATATACTCCAACTACCCAAGAAACCACAACAGTTACAGCAGGATAATATATAAATACCTGAAACCATCCAAAAGCACAGGCAGTTTTCTTTCCTGAAAATTCATCAGCATATGTGATAAGTCCTCCAGCTTTTGTAGTTTTTGAAGCAAGAACTCCAATGGCAAGACTTCCAAAGATAATTCCTATAGCTGCCAGAGAAAATAATAAAATACCATCTCTGATACTTCCATTAGTATATACTAAAATATTGTCACTCTTAAAAAATATTCCCGAACCTATTACTGTTCCAACTATCATAGCAATAGCGGTGAATAAACTATATTCTTTTTTCTGCATATTGTCTCCTTGTTTCTATACATTATATATAGATTAAATTTTTTAATGAAAATTTTTTGATACGATAAATTATACAATATAATTTGAATTTTGAAAATGAAAAAATAAAAAAATCGGAACTGTTAAATTTATATTTACAGCACCGATTTACTTTCAATTATAAAATTTTTTAAATATTAATAAAAATTCTTTTTAAGTTCAGAAATCCAGTTCATAACTCTTTCAGGAGTTTCGTCATCCTGATTATTTTCATCAATAGCAAGACCTACAAATTGATCTCCTATAACAGCATTACTTTCTTCATAACGATATCCTTCATTTGAAGTGAAGCCAATAACTTCTCCACCGTTTTTTATGACAACATCATAAAGGACTCTCATTCCTCCTACAAATGATTCCCCAAAAGCAAATTGATTTCCAAGACCAGCAACAGCTACTTTTTTTCCAGTGAAATCAATTTTCTCAAGTTGAGGCATAACAGCTGCCCAGTCTTCTTGAACTTCTCCCACACCATAAGTAGGTGTTAAAAGTATAAGATTTTTAAATTCCTCTATCTTATCAATACCATCAGCTACATTTATAGTTTCATAATTATCTTTTCTAAGATTGAATTCTATTTCTTCAGCAATTGCTGCTGTTTTACCTGTGTTTGAACCGTAAAATATTCCTATTTTTTCCATGATTAATTTCCTCCTGAATTTTTTAAACCACATATGTCTTTTATAACTTCTCCACCTATAATAAGTCCAGCAACAGAAGGAACAAAAGAAATACTTCCAACATTTTTTGACTTTTCTCTGCTCCCATCTTCATTTAATGGTTTCATAGGCAGTTCTTTTGAGTAAATAACTTTAAGTTTTTTTATTCCTCTTGTTTTAAGTTCTTTCCTCATAACTTTTGCCAAAGGGCATACTGAAGTTTTAGTGATATCACTTACTTCAAGCATAGTGGGATTAATTTTATTTCCTGTTCCCATAGAAGAGATTACAGGTATATTTTTTTTAACAGCTGTTTCTATTAAATCAAGTTTTGATGAAACGAGATCAATAGCATCTACAACATAGTCATAACTTTTACCTTCAAAGAAGAAATCTCTTGTTTCTTCATTATATTTTTCCTTATAAGCATGAATTTTTATATTTGGATTTATAGAAAGAGCTCTTTCTTTTATAAGTGTAACTTTATCAAGACCTATTGTATTTTGCAGGGCAATTATCTGTCTATTGATATTTGTAATATCAACAGTGTCATAGTCTACAACAGTAAGTTCTCCTATTCCTCCTCTTACAAGAGCTTCAACAGTAAAACCTCCCACTCCTCCTGTTCCGAAAACAATGACATGAGAATTTTTTAATTTATTAAGATTTTCTTTACCTATTAAGAGTTCTTCTCTTTGGAAAATCATAAATACCCCCGCTTATATTTTTTACTAAATCAATAAAGAAATTATAACCTTATACAGATTAAAAATCAATATTTTTTTATTTTCTCAAAATCTCTGTATCTAAAATGTACACAGAATTTTATAAAAAACTAGTTAAAAAAATACAAAAAAATGAATAAAAATCCTTGACTTATAAAGTAAAGTATAGTATTATATTTTAAGTTACGCATGATGAAGGTCGTCAGCAACCTGTCATCAGCGATTAATACTTTTGGAGGTGTTAGAATGTACGCAGTTATAAAAACTGGTGGTAAACAGTACAAAGTTGCAGAAGGTGATGTTTTAAGAGTAGAAAAGCTTAATGCTGAAGTTAATGAGACTGTAGAATTAACTGATGTTCTTTTAGTAGCTAATGGAGAAGATGTAAAAGTTGGAACTCCAGTAGTAGAAGGAGCTAAAGTTGTTGTAGAAGTATTAAGCCAAGGTAAAGGGGCTAAAGTAGTTAACTTCAAATACAAGCCAAAAACTGGAAATCACAGAAAAAAAGGTCACAGACAACTTTTCACTGAGATTAAAGTTACAGCAATCAATGCATAGTTAAATGACAGAGATTGAAGTTTTAAGAAAAAACGGCAGAATTATAAAATATAAAGCTGCTGGTCATGCAGAATATGACGAATATGGATCAGATATAGTGTGTGCAGCGCTATCTACAGCATTACAGTTTCCTCTTGCAGGATTTCAGGATGTTTTAGATATCTATCCAAGATTTGAAATATCATCTGAAGGTCTTTTATCAGTAGATTTAGCTGATATGGACTTGAAAGGTAAAGAAAGAGAAGTGCACACTCTTTTGGAAAGCATGTTGGTAATTGTAAGGCAATTATCAAAAGATTATCCTAAAAATATAAAGCTTGTAGAGAAGGAGGAAATTTAAATGTTATTTACATTAAATATACAATTATTTGCCCACAAAAAAGGACAAGGTTCTGTTAAAAACGGAAGAGACTCTAATCCTAAATACCTAGGAGTTAAGAAATATGATGGAGAAGCTGTTAAAGCTGGAAACATCATCATCAGACAAAGAGGTAACAAATTCCATGCTGGTGTAAACATGGGAGAAGGTAAAGACCATACATTATTCGCTTTAATAGACGGATATGTAAAATTTGAAAGATTAGGAAAAGACAAAAAACAAGTTTCTGTTTACGCAGAAAAATAGTTCTTTAAACTAAGAAATTAAAAGCCCTGAATTTTCAGGGCTTTTTTACTTTAACATATCTATTTTTATTTTAAAATAATTTTATCAATATCAATTCTATTTTCTTGTAAACCATTTTTTAAGAGAAATTCCTGTGTATTTTTTAGTTCAGCTATATCTTTTTCAGTTATTTCAGGAGAAAAATCATAAATTTCTTTTAATTTTTTTATATCATCTTTTGAAAGTCCTGTTTCAGCACTTACAATTTCAGAAGTTTTATCAAAATTATTTTCAATAAAATCAGCAGTTCTTTTATTAAGATTTATAAATCTTTTTACCATGTCTGGATGTTTTTTATAAAAATCAGAACTTACAGCAGTAACAATTACTCCTTGTATAAGCCCTTCTCCTGAAGTAATAAGTTTTGCTCCATGTTTTAAAGAGTTTTCAGCAGCAGGACCTGTAAGAAGAGCAGCATCAATAACCCCCTTTTCAAGAGCAGCAGCACAGTCATTCACTTTCATATTTATAAATTCAACATCATTTATATTCATATCTTCTTTTTCAAGAGCAGCAGCTAAAAGTTGATGAAGAACAGTTCCTTTAGGTCCTCCCACTTTTTTTCCTTTTAAATCTTTTGGAGAATTAATTTTATCAGATTTTGTAACAAGAATAAATCCTTTTGGAGAACGGCTGTAAATATTTGTAATAATAAAATCAGCTCCATTTGAAGCAGAAATTATTGCAGAAGTCCCTCCAAAAGCATGAAGGATATCTAAGTCTCCTGCCATAAGAGCCTGAACTTGCTGAGGACCTGAAGTAACATCATGGAAATTTACTTTTACTTTATCGTCTTTAAACTCTTCCTGAGCAAGATTAAGATTTTTTATAAGTATTGAAGGAATATTTAAAGGTCCTTTAGCATAACTTATATTTATTTCTTTTAACTCTTCTTGTTTACTTTTACAGCCTGTGAAAGTAAAAACAGTAAGAATTAAGCTTAAAGATAAAAAAATTTTTTTAATATTCATTTTTAACTCCTTATTTTAATGTTTTAGTTTTATAAGTCTTCCATTCTATATGAAAGAGCTTCTAAAATATGTATTTTTTCTATATTTTTTGAATTTTCTAAATCACTTATTGTCCTTGCTGTTTTAAGAATTCTATCAAAACTTCTAGCTGAAAGATTAAGAGTTTTAACTGCAGCTTTTAAAATATTTTTACATTCTTCATTTAAAATACAAAATTTTTCAATATCGTTTCTAGTCATACTGCCGTTTAATTTGTCATAACCAAATCTTTTTCTTTGTATTTCTCTAGCTTTTATAACTCTTTTTTTAATTTCAGAAGATGTTTCACGAGGAGGGTTTCCAATAAGTTCATCTTCACTCAGTCTTTTTATTTCTATTTTTAAATCAATTCTATCTAAGATAGGCCCTGATAATTTTTTCATATATCTTGAAATTTCTCCTGAAGAACAAGTACATAAATCTCCTGGCTCAAAAGCATAACCACATTTACAAGGATTACATGCTCCTATAAATATAAGGTCAGCAGGAAATACAGCTTTATAAGAGGCTCTTGTTACAGAAACCTTTTTTTCTTCCAGTGGTTCTCTTAAAGCTTCCAGAACATCTTTTTTAAATTCAACTATCTCATCAAGGAAAAGCACTCCTTTGTCTGCAAGTGAAATTTCTCCAAGAGAGGGATTTTTCCCTCCTCCTATTATTGAAACACTGCTGCTTGTATGATGAGGGCTTCTGAAAGGTCTTTTATTAATTATAGGATTTTTTTCATCAAGTTCTCCTGAAATACTGTAAAGTTTTGTAACTTCTATTTTTTCTTCTTCACTCATTGGAGGAAGGATTGTCATTATTCTTTTTGCAAGCATTGTTTTTCCAGAACCTGGAGTTCCGACCATAAGGAGATTGTGTCCTCCTGCTGCACAAATTTCTAAAGCTCTTTTAGCTTTTTCCTGCCCTTTTACATCATAAAAATCAATTTCTGTTTTATTGTTTTCATCTTCTTCAGGAAGTTTGTATTTTTCATATTCTCCTGTTTCAAGGAATTTTGCAGTATCTTTAAGATTTTTTACAGGAATTATTTCAATTCTTTTTATAAGACTTCCTTCTTTTAAATTTTCATATGGAATTACAATTCCTTTATACCCTTTTTCTTTTGCAAGAATTGCACCATTAACAATTCCTTGTGTTCTTTTTATTTCTCCAGTAAGAGAAATTTCTCCCATAAAAAGATAATTTTCTAAAATATCTTTTTTAATATTTATAATTTTATTTCCTTCCATTATTCCAACTGCAATAGGAAGATCAAAGTGAGTTCCCATTTTTTTTACATTGGCAGGAGTAAGGTTTACAGTTATTTTTTTAGGTTCTGATTTGTAACCACTGTTTCTTATTCCAGCTCTTATTCTTTCTTTGCTTTCATTTATGGCAGTATCTCCCAAACCTACTATATTGAAAGCAGGAAGTCCTTTTGAAATATCAACTTCAACATCAACCAAGAATGGTTCAATACCAAAGTATCCAAGACTTTTAATTTTTGTTATCATATCCCGTCACCCATAAATTATTTTTAAAAATATTAAATTAATAAAAAAAGATTTTATAATCCTCTATAAAGAGATTGTATATTTTTATTAAAAAACTGTAAAGTGTTAAATAATTCTTTTTTCTATGATAAAATGATTTTATGAAATATTTTCTTATGAAAGGAGCAGTTTATGAAAGCAGATGAAAAAATAGAAAAAATAAGAAAATTAATGGCAGAAAATAAAATAGACATTTATATTATTCCTTCATCAGATTATCATCAAAGTGAAGATGTAGGAGAATATTTCAGATGCAGAGAATATGTTTCTGGATTTACTGGATCAGCAGGAACTCTTTTAATTACGAAGGAAAAATCATATCTTTGGACTGATGGCAGATATTTTATTCAGGCTGAAAAAGAGATTTCAGATACAGAAATAGAATTATGCAGAGCAGGTACAGAGGGAGTTCCAACAATTACAGAATTTTTAAAAAATAATTTAAAAAAAGATGAAGTTTTAGGATTTGATGGAAAAACAATAGCATGCAGAGAAATGCTTAATTATAAAAAAATATGTGATGAAAAAAATGCAAAGTTAAATACAGAATATGATTTTGTAGGAGAAATATGGGATAAAAGACCTTCTCTTTCAAAAAAAAAGATTTTTCTTTTAGATATAAAATATTCAGGGGAAAATACTCATAATAAACTTAAAAGAGTTAGAAAAGCAATGAAAGAAGAGGGGGCAGATATCCATATTATTTCATCTCTTGATGATATTGCGTGGCTTTTTAATATAAGAGGAAGGGATATTCCATGTAATCCTGTTGTTCTTTCTTATGCTGCAGTTACTGAAAAAGAAGCTTTTATATTTATAGACAGAGAAAAAATAACAGAAGCTGTTGAAGAATATTTTAAAGAAAATAATATTGAAATAAAAGAATATTCAGAATTTTATGATTTTCTTAAAAATATAGAAAGAGGAAAAAAAGTACTTCTTGATTATGAAAGAATAAATAGTTCTGTATATATGAGTATTCCTTTTTATTCAGAAAAAATAAACAGAACAAATCCTACTCAGGAATTAAAAGCAGTAAAAAATGAAACAGAAATAAAAAATATTATAAATGCTCATATAAAAGATGGAACTGCTTTTACAAAATTTATGTATTGGCTGAAAAATAATATAGGAAAAGAAGAAATAACAGAAATAAGTGCATCTAACATGATTGAAAAATTTAGAAGAGAACAGGAAGGATTTATTGAACTTAGTTTTGATACAATTTCAGCTTATGGAAGTAATGCTGCTATGATGCATTATACAGCTGGAGAAAATTCAAATGCTGTTCTTAAACCTGAAGGACTTCTTCTTGTAGATTCTGGAGGACAATATTTTCAAGGAACAACAGATATAACAAGAACAATAGCACTTGGAAATATAAATGAAGAAATAAAGACACATTATACAGCAGTTTTAAGAAGTCTTATTGCTCTCTCAGATACAAAATTTCTTTATGGAACAAAGGGATATAATTTAGATGCTATTGCAAGAAGACCAATATGGGAAATAGGACTTGATTACAGATGTGCTACAGGACATGGGGTAGGATATCTTTTAAATGTTCATGAAGGGCCGAATATTTTTAGAATGTCAGCTCCTTTTGTTATGGAAGAAAATATGATTACAACAATAGAGCCAGGTATATATATAGAAGGCTCACATGGAATAAGAATAGAAAATGAAGTTTTGAGCAAAAATTGGATAAAAAATGAATATGGTCAGTTTATGGAGTTTATTCCAGTTACTTTTGCTCCTATTGATCTTGATGCAGTTGATGTATCAATGCTTTCAAAAAGAGAGAAAGAATGGCTTAATAATTATCATAAACTTGTTTTTGAAAAAATTTCACCATTTTTAAATCAGAAAGAAAAAGAATGGCTCAAAATTTATACAAGAGAGATATAAAAATATAAAAGATATAAAAATCCCTGAAATAAATCAATAGCTGATTTTTCAGGGATTTTATTAATAATTTGCAAGAGCCTCAAGAAAATCTTTTTTCATTTCCTCTCTCAGTTCTTTTGGTTCAAGAATTACAGCTTCCTTTGAAAATTGCCTGAAATAAAGTTTTGCATTTTCATTTGAAGCTTCAAATATATATATATCCTCATTTTTTTCTATAAGTTTAGGACGATAGTTTGTAAGCCCTTTTATCATCTTCATTCCCTCTTCTGTAAGACGGACTTTTATAAAATTTCCATTTCCAAGAAAGGGATCAAAATTTTTTCTTACACTTTCAATATATTTTTTATCTTTACCCTTTATTTTTTCATCAAGGATAGAAATAACTTCTAAATCTTTAAGTTTATAATTATAATAAGTTTTTTCAGTTTCACAGTAACAGAAGAGAAAGTTTTCATCTCCCTGTTCATCTCTTTTTATAAAATAAGGTTCAACAGTTGTAAGTTTACTGCCATATTTTAATTTTATTTTTTTCTTTTCTCTTGTTGCCTCAAGAATTTGTTTCACAGTATCCTGAAAGACAAAAAGTTCTCTTATATACTTAAATTTTGAGCAGTATTTTTCAAAAAGATCTCTGAAAAATTCAGCCTCCACATCAACACCATTGTCACGAAGAACATCATAATATATTTCTTTGTTTGAAACATTAAGATCAAACTGAATTATTTTTTTTAAAGGACGCCCCTGACTTTCAAGTTCTTTTTCAACATCAATTTCTTTTCTATATTTTAATTTTTCAAGAATATAATTACATAATCTATTATTATTTATCCCGAATTCTTCAATATCGTTTTTCATCATACGCCAAATATCTTCAGGGACTGTTACTCTTATCTTTTTCACTTTGATTCCTCCTGAAAGTCTTTTGGCTATTATATCACAAAACAGTAAAAAAATCTAAGCTGCAAAAATATCTTTATCGTTTATATTTCCTTTTACTGTTTGGAATTTTTCTAAAAGTTTTTCAGGAGTAAGATGTTTCTTTTCTTCACCAGCAACATTTAAAACTATATGTCCATTATGAAGCATTATTATTCTATCTCCATAAGTAATAGCATCTTGAAGATTATGAGTAATCATAAGAGTTGTAATATTATTTTTTCTTACTATTTCATCTGTTTTATCCATTATTATTTTAGATGTTTTTGGATCAAGTGCTGCTGTATGTTCATCTAAAAGAAGAAGTTTAGGTTTATTTAAAGTTACCATAAGAAGAGCAAGACATTGTCTTTGTCCCCCTGATAAAAGACCTACTTCTGTATCCATTTGTTCTTCAATTCCAAGTCCAAGTTCTTTTAAAAGGCTTCTGTAGTATTCTTTTCTTTTTTTATTAAGTCCAAGTGTGAAGTTGAAACTTTTTCCTTTGTTGTCAGCCATAGAAAGATTTTCAAAAACTGTCATTGAAGGAGCAGTTCCAAGAGATGGATTTTGATATACTTTTGAAATGAAAGTATTCTTTTTATAAGGTTCAATATTTGTAATATCTTTATTTTCAAGAGAAATTGTTCCACAGTCAGGCTCTATGCTTCCCATAACAAGATTTAGAAGTGTAGATTTTCCTGCTCCGTTGCTTCCTATAACTGTAACGAATTCTCCTTTATTAACTTGTAAATTTAAATTTTTAAAAACTTCTTTTTTACTCCCAAGTTCTGATAAAAAAGTTTTTCCTATACAATTTAAGCTAAGCATTTTTCTTCACTCCTTTTCTTAATTTAATGAAATTTGTATTTTTGACTGCAAGTATTCCAACTACAATTATAGATGTTATAAGTTTTAAATCACTGGCATTGAATCCTATTTTAAGTGCTGCTGTGATAACTGCTCTGTATAAAATAGTTCCTATTATAACTGTTGTTGTCATTGAAAGCATTCTTTTATTTCTTATTATTGATTCACCTATTATTATTGAAGCAAGCCCTGTAACAATTATTCCTGTTCCCATTCCCACATCAGCAAATCCTTGATACTGAGCATAAAGTCCTCCAGCAAGAGTGACTATTGCATTTGAAATCATAAGTCCATATATTTTTAATCTGTCTTTGTTTACTCCTAGAGAAACAACAAGAGTTTCATTATCTCCAAGAGCTTTTAAAACAAATCCAAATTTTGTTTTAAGTAAAAAATCAAGTACGATTTTACAGATTATTACTGCAATCCCAATTATAATTATAGGTTTTATCCCTAAGCTGAAAAGATGATTTGTTTTGAATAAAGATATATTTGATCTTCCCATAATTTTTATATTTATACTGTAAAGACCAGTCATAACTATTATTCCAGCAAGAATATTTGCAATTTTAAATTTAACATGAATAAATCCTGTTATAAATCCAGCAAGTGCTCCACCAAGACATGCTATTGCAAGAGCAAGTACAGGATTTATTCCTTTTATAAGACAGCTTGCAACTATAGCTGCTCCCATAGGGAAACTTCCATCAACTGTCATATCTGGAAAATCAAGTATTCTGAATGAAATGTACACCCCCATAACCATTATGGCAAATATCAGGCTTTGTTCTATAGTTCCTAGTAACATCTGTAAATCCCCCTCTTCTGTAAATCTTAAATAAGTTCAGCTCTTTCTTTTAAATTTTCTGGTATTTCTATATTTAATCTTTCAGCTGCTGCCTTATTTATCATTAATTTTGTATTTTTTAATGTCTGAACAGGAATATCTTTTGGTTTTTCACCATTTAAAATTCTTACAGCAATTTCTCCTGTTTGGTATCCTAATTGTTTATAATCTAAAGTTTCAGTAGCAAGAGCTCCTTGTTTTATTTGATCATCAATACATCCTATAACAGGTATCCCTGCTTCATTTGCTTTTTCTAAAACTATAGGTGTTGAAGCAACTATTAAATTATCAGTAGGAGTATAAAGAACATCAATTTCTTTTAAAATAACATCAAGAGCATTTCCTACTTCATTAATATTTGTTATTCCTTTTTCAATAACTGTATAACCATATTTTTTACTTTCTTCTTTTAATTTTTCAACAAGAACAAGGGAATTTTCTTCACTTGTATTGTATACAACTCCGATTGTTTTTGTTTCAGGAAGAAGTGTATTTATAAGTTCAACCTGTTTATCAACAGGAGCCATATCACTTGTTCCAGTAATATTTTCTCCAGTAAGTCCTACTGAAACAGGATCTGTAACAGCAGTGATAAGAATTGGAATATCTTTAGAAGCATTATACATTGCTTGTGCTGAAGGTGTTGAAACAGCAAGAACAATATCTTTTTTACTTTGAGCATAAGAAGAAGCTATTGTTTGTGCAGTTCCGAAATCTCCTTGTGCATTTTGATATTCTATATTAACTTTATCTTCTCCATATCCTTTATCTTTAAGAGCTTCTTTAAATCCTTCAACTGTTGCATCAAGAGCAGCATGTTCTATAATTTGAGTTATTCCTACATTTACTTTCTCTTCTTTTGTTCCTCCACAGCCAGTAAGCATTAAAGCTCCCACTAGTAAAATTCCTAATTTTTTTATGTTTATCATAATCTATCATCTCCCCTTTTGCTGAAACTTTATTTTGTATGTGTTAATGATATCACTTTCACAAAGAGTTTTGTAGATAACAATAAAAACATTCTTTTGTTCCTATTCAGACATATGTAATTTAAAAAAAGCCTTGTAATACAAGACTTTTTGTTTTTAGAATTTGTTCGGTGCAATATTCTTTTTTGTTCTTTTTTTATTTTTATCATAAAAAATCACTTAAAAAATAACTTTAAATTTACAGAGTAACTATTATTTCTGACAATTTTTCTTTTTATATTTTATAAAAATTTTGTAAATAAAAAAGGAACTGTCGGAACAGTTCCTTTATGCTTTAGCAGATTATTTTTGGCTTAATTCAGCAGAAGGCATAAATTCTACTTTTTCAAGAATAGTTGCTTCTCTTGCAACTTCTGATAAGCTTTCTTTTGAATATCCACTGATATTTAATCCATAATTTTCAGCTTTCACTGTTTCTGTTCTATTTTTTCCTTGTAAACTCAATGCTAGTACTAAAAGACCGATAACTACTGCTAATTTGTTCATAAATAAACATCTCCTTTATATATCAAAAATTTTTATAAATAATAGAATAAAGACTAATCTTTTAGCCCAAGAACAATTATAGCACTTTAAATATAAAAGTCAACAAAACGGGAGTTTAAGATGGAAATAAGAGGTTTTTTGTTCAAATTACAAATGTTGTATATATTTTTCAATCAAAAAAATAAAAAAAGATGACTTAATTTTTAGTAAGTCATCTCTATTTTGTATGAAATTTAATTACTGCTTTCAATCCATTGATTATTTTTATAAATTTTAACTTTTGGAATATAACCAGTTGAATCAGTTTCAACCTTATGAGTTTGTATAGTATTTTCTTGCTCTATAAAGTTAAGATAATCTTCATTATTTACAATAATTTCTATTTGATCAGTATCTTTTTCAATATCTCTGAATCTTTTTAAAAGATATTCTTTATCTTCATATGAAAGTTTTTCATTTGAATTTATTTTATCTAAAATTTTAAGTGTAGGTTCTGCGTTTAAAGCAGCATAGAAAAGACTTCTTTGAATACGGTGCAAAATATTATTTTTTGCAGTTGTTTCAGTAAAATATGAATTATCTATAATATTTAATTTAACTTCTCCTACAGTTTTAATATCATCTAAAAGGAAAAGAGAGATAGCTTCAGTGTTTGTTATATATTCTTCAATATCAATTTTATCTATATCTTCAGTAAGAATAATTATATTAATACTGACAGCTTTTATATAATCATATTTTGAAAAGCTTTTTTCATTTTTGGAAAATTTTTCAATTTCATCTGAAGAATTTTCAGGATAAACAAGAATCACAGTAGCTGGATCATCTATAATTTTTTCAATAGTTTTTTCAACTCTGTTTCTTGCTTCTATAAATTTAATATTTCTATTGTAAACATCAGTTTCAATATAATCTTTTTTTAAATTTTCTTTGATATCTGATTTTTTTTGGTAATTTATTTCAAGTACAATAGGAATATCTCTGTTTTCATTAAGTTTTTCACTGTATACAGCTGCAACTACTTTCATATTTCTGTTTTCATCTTCAACATAATAGGGAGACTGAACACAAAAAAAGTTATCATCCTTATATTTTCTTTCAAATTCTTTTATAATCATCTTTTCTATATTTTCATCAAAAGCTCCAAAGCAACCAAAACTTAATATAAATACAACAAAAATTGTCAGAAATTTCCTCATTGTCACACTCCTGTTTCTAATACTTTAAATAATATATCAATTATAAGAAGTTCTGTAAAGAAAATTTTAAAGTCAAATAAAAAATATTTTATATGAAATATTCTTTTGTGAAGGTTACATAAAATGTTCAGTGAAAAGAGTTATTAATAAAAAACCTCTTTTTTATTAAATATGTTCGTGGTATAATTACAAAATAGGCAAAAATTTTGTTATATAAAAAATATTAAAATATAAAAATTAAATCTAAAGGAGGAACAAGGTAATGCATATATCAAACAGAGCAATGGAAATGAATTATTCGCCAATTAGGAAATTGATTCCTCTGGCCGATGATGCAAAGAAAAGAGGAATAAAAGTATATGCTCTTAATATAGGGCAACCTAATATAGTAACACCTGATACATTTTTTACAGGACTTCATAATTATAGTGAAAAAATTGTAAAATATTCTGATTCAAGAGGAATTGAAAAATTAATAGAAAGTTTTATAGAAAGTTATAAAAAGAATGATACTTTTTTCAATAAAGAAGATATACTAATTACTCAAGGTGGAAGTGAAGCTATATTTTTTACACTTATGGCTATTTGCAATGAAGGAGATAATGTTTTAGTTCCTGAGCCATTCTACTCAAACTACAGCAGTTTCTGTCATTTTGCTGGAGCTGAAATAAATCCTATAGAAACAAAAATAGAAAATAATTTCCATCTTCCATCAAGAGAAGAAATTGAAAAATTAATAACTCCAAAAACAAGAGCAATACTTCTTTCAAATCCATCAAATCCAACAGGTACAGTATATACTAAAGAAGAAATTCTTATGATAGGAGAAATTGCTAAAAAATATGATCTTTATATTTTAGCTGATGAAGTTTATAAACAATTTATTTATGATAATACTCCATATACTTCATTCACTCATATAAAAGATTTAGAAAACAGAGTTGTTCTTCTTGACAGTATTTCTAAGCACTACAGTGCTTGTGGAGCAAGAATTGGTCTTATTGCAAGTAAAAATAAAGAACTTATGGCTATGATATTAAAATTCTGTCAGGCAAGACTTTGTGTGTCTACAATAGAACAACATGCAGCAGCAAATCTTATTAATACAATGGAAAGTTATGTTGAAGATGTAAGGGAAAAATATAAAAACAGAAGAGATCTTCTTTTTGCATATTTAGATACTATGCCTGAAATAATTTGTTCAAAACCTGCTGGAGCTTTCTATGCTTTTGCAAAACTTCCTGTTGACAGTGCTGAAAAATTTGCTAAATGGCTTTTAACAGAATATTCATATGATAATCAAACTATACTTATAGCTCCAGGGCCTGGATTCTATCAAACAGAAGGAAAAGGAGAACAAGAAATAAGATTTTCTTTCTGTACAAGTGTAGATGATATAGAAAATGCTATGATAGTTTTAAGAAGAGCATTAAAAGTATATAGAAGAGAAGTAATGGGAATAGAAGAGTAATGAAAGAAATAAAAAAAGTTGATTTTAAAGGAAGTGTAATTCTTAATCCTGTTCCTGCAGTGCTTATTACAAGCAGAAACAAAGAGGGTAAAGATAATGTTTTTACAGTTGCATGGATAGGAACAGTGTGTACTAAGCCTCCTATGCTTTCAATATCAGTGAGACCAGAAAGACTTTCATATGAATATATAAAAGAGAGTATGGAATTTACTGTAAATCTTCCAGGAAAAGATTTAGTAAAAAAAGTTGATTTTTGTGGAGTTCGTTCAGGAAGAACAGTAGATAAAATAAAAGAGATGGGATTCGTTATGAAAGAGGGAAAAGAAGTTTCTTCTCCTTATATAGATGACTGTCCTGTAAGCATAGAATGTAAAGTAAAACAGATAATACCTTTGGGAACACATGATTTATTTATAGCAGAGGTTGTTTCATCTCATGTAAATGAAGATTTAATGGATGAAAAAGGAAAGATTCATTTTGAGTGGGCAGACCTTATAACATATTGTCATGGAGAATATTTTCCAATGACAAAAAATGCTATAGGAAGTTTTGGTTATTCTGTAATGAAGGAAAAAACTAAAGCCAGAAAAGCAGAAGAAAAAATAAAAGAGACAACAAAGAAAATAAAATCTTCTGTCAAAAAAAATTCTGATAAAAATAAAGGAAACGGAACTCTTAAGACAAAATCAAAGAAAAAGAAAACATTCAGAAAGGCTGTATCTGAAAATAAATAATATTTATATATCTGAAATCGGGAGGAAAAAATGGATACTATAAAATCAGCAAGAGATTTGTTTGATTCAGAAATAAAAGAACTACAGAGAGTAAGAGATAAAATAGATGAAAATATTGAAAAAACTGTTGAACTTATTTTAAATTCCAAAGGAAAAGTTGTAATAACAGGAATTGGAAAGTCAGGACTTATAGGGAAAAAAATTGCTTCTACTCTTGCTTCAACAGGAACACATGCAATTTTTATGAATTCAGCAGAAGGACTTCATGGAGATTTGGGAATGATTTCTCCTGAAGATGTTGTTATAGCTATATCAAATAGTGGAAACAGTGAAGAAGTTCTTTCACTTCTTCCATCTATAAAGAGAATAGGTGCTTCTCTTGTTGCTATGACAGGAAATGAAAATTCACCACTTGGAAGAGCAGCAAAATATATTCTTAATATAGGAATAGAAAAAGAAGGCTGCCCTCTTAATCTTGCACCAATGGCATCTGCAACATCAACTCTTGTAATGGGAGATGCTCTTGCAGCGATTCTTATTAAAAAAAGAAATTTCAAACCTGAAAATTTTGCAGTTTATCATCCTGGTGGAACTCTTGGAAGAAGACTTCTTATGAAAGTAAAAGATGTAATGCATAAAGAAGATGAACTTCCTCTTGTTCAAAAAGATTCAAGTGTAGATGAAATAATTCTTGCAATGACTAAGAAAAGACTTGGTGCTGTGTGTGTCATGGACGGAGAAAAAATGACAGGAATAATAACAGAGGGAGATTTAAGAAGAGCCCTTGCTCATAAAGAAAAGTTTTTCTCTCTTAAAGCTGAAGATATTATGACTAAAAACTTTACAGAAGTTGAAGAAAATATAATGGCAATAGAAGCACTTGATGTAATGGAAAACAGGGAAAGTCAAATTTCTGTTCTTCCTGTTATGAGAGATGGAGAACTTGTAGGTATTGTAAGAGTTCACGATCTTCTTAATGTAGTTGGAAGATAATTTCTTATTAAAAAGATAAATAATTGACAAACAAAGAAAAGTTTTATATACTAAGAGTACAGAATATAAAATTAATATTTTAAGGAGTGATTATAGATGGTAACTAAAGATAGCAACATATTAGAAGCAGCAAGACAATATCCAGTAATAGGAATGATATTCAGAAAATATGGATTAGGATGCATTGGTTGTATGGTAGCATCTGGAGAAACATTAGGAGAAGGGCTTGCAGCTCACGGATTAAATGCAGATGCAGTTATAGCTGAAATTAATATGTTAATTGAAGAACAAGAAAAATCAGCAAAATAATTAAAAAAATAAATAATTTTAGAACTGCTGTCAAAGTAAAGACGGCAGTTTTTTTTATTTTTTAGTAAAAAATTATAAAAAACAAAACTGCTAGTAATTCTAAAAAATATTTTGTAAGATACAGCAGACATAAAAAAATTTTTCATGGGGAATTTTTTCTTGTGAGAGAAATATATATAATCAACTATAGAGTAATCTACTATAGAATAATCTTTGTCATGACATTTTGTCATGAGGGACGGTTCTTTCCAAAGTTAATTGATTTAAAGAAATAAATAATGTATAATATTCTTGA